>Ga0256844_10000095_pt1 | contig 35719 bp, 39 predicted proteins | sample MusselsmetaG_FD_189100 | JGI IMG/M metagenome (GOLD analysis project Ga0256844, IMG submission 189100) | Mussel associated microbial communities from hydrothermal vent at the East Pacific Rise, Pacific Ocean - Mussels | ecosystem: Host-associated > Mollusca > Shell > Unclassified ... | reverse complement strand
TGAAATCCAAAATGTTGTCAAGGAGAATAAAAACTTTCTTCAGATTATCGCTGTTCTCAGTGCTTACACTCAAAAAGAGTTAGGTTTTATGTGCGAAAGTTGAGTTTTTTAAACAATAATTATGAACTCTCAATATTAAGATATTTGATAGAAATAGTAATAATACACATCATAATAAATGTAAACTAATAAGCTTTAATAAGATACAATTAATTAATCAAAATTAATACAAGGTCTTGTAATGGCAAAGAAAATAAAATTTGGAACAGAGTTATTTAGTGATTTACACCTTTTCTTTAATATGGAAGAAGATGTACTTGCTTCAAAAAAAGCACGCTTATTCCCACTCGGAAACACAACTGATGAGAACCAAACTACTTCAATTTTCTTATCATCATTACAAGCTGTTAAAGAATATCGTGAAGAATTGCTAGTTGGTTTAGGTATTACAAAAATCAAGAATAGAAACGTATCTCTACATGTTTTTACAGAAGTATATAATGAAGAACAAACTGAACGACTCGACGGTGTTATAGTATTAACAAGCGGTAAGACTAACCCAGTTATTGAATGGATAGGATTTGTTGAGTCTAAGGTTAAACATAATGCTATAGATTGCAGTCAAATTGAACGCTACATTGAATTTGGTCGTGAAATTGGAGTAAATAGTATTATTACCATCTCTAACGAGCTTACTACATCGCCTCTAGATACCCCAATAGAAACAAAGAAAGCTAGAAATTTTAATCTATACCATTGGTCATGGACATATCTCAAAGTTATGAGCACAAGACTTCTTAGAAGCGAAGTTGTTAAAGATGAAGATCATGTATATATACTAACTGAATTAAGACGTTACTTTGACGAGCATAAAAATATCTCTAACTATACGAATATGGGTTCAGAATGGAAAGAGTCTGTTCAGAAAATACATGAAGCAGATGTATCTAAGAAAATAGATAAAGATATTTTAAAAAGTGTTGTTGACTCATATAAACAAGAAGAAAAAGATATCAGTTTACAACTCACAGACTATACACCTTTTTACATTCAAGTGCTTGTGAAAAACAATGAAGATAGAGAGGCTTCTATCTCTTTACAACTTCAAAATAACAAAACTATTTCAACTACATACTTCATTAATAATGATAAGAAAAGAACCTTTAACGTTGAAGTTGACTTTATACGAAAAAGTATTTGTTGTAAGACAACTGTTGTTATTGAAGGTGGCAAAGCTAAGGCTCAAACAACTGCTCTTTTGAAAAAGCTGGATAATGCTGGAGTTAATGAAGATATTATGGTTGAAGCTGTCTATATAAGAAATAGAAGTATTGAAGCATGTTCACTATCTACACTATTTGAAGAAAAAACTAAAAGTGAATATTCTATCATGAATAAAGATTTTGGTGATGAAATAAGATATTTTAATATTTTCATTAAACGTGAGCTTGGACGTGAATTTCAAGCACCAAGAAACTTTATTGACCACTTAGAAGGGCTAGGAGAAGTATTTTTATTGCACGTTGCTAAAAACTTATAAAAATAAGTAATTTATAGAGATGATTTTAAATTTTATTTGTCGAATAAAGTTTGTAGTAGTATGGTTAAAAGTGTGGTTGGTGGATAAGATTTGGTGGAGACGTCCGGAATCGAACCGGAGTCCAAAACCAAGCTACTTCCAACGTCTACATGCTTAGAGAAGTTGTTTAGTTTAATTTTGCTTCACACAACTTGCAAAGCTACACAAAACGAGTCTCTTGAGTTCTTCTTGTGTACGAGACGAGACGCAAGATATATCTACATAAGGGTTATACTTCGAATCCGACTTATCTAGAGTCCATCGGTGAAGCAGCCCGTCCTCTAAGAGGGGGTAAAACTTATGCTACTGCGTAAGCTGGGCGGTAATTTGTATTGTTTGCGTTTAAGCAATTGTGAGCCGTGTAACGGAGATGCTCAGTCCGACATGCAGTTAGAAGCTACTTGATCCTGTCGAAGCCAAGTCGTCCCCAAATAGTACAATACATAAAGTTATTATATCAAAAATAATTTGTTAAAAATGTTAAAAAAAGGATTTGATATAAAGGTGGTGGCCAATCTCGGAATCGAACCAAGGACACACTGATTTTCAGTCAGTTGCTCTACCGACTGAGCTAATTGGCCACAAATAAGATTCTAAATCAAGTTTAGAATGACGGCGTATTCTTTAAAAGAGTGGTGGCCAATCTCGGAATCGAACCAAGGACACACTGATTTTCAGTCAGTTGCTCTACCGACTGAGCTAATTGGCCATACTTTTAAAGAGCGAAATTATAGCCCACAGGTACTGAAAGTTAGCTTATGTGCAAAGAACTTATTTTAAAGGGATAGACCAGTTTTTGTAGTATGCAACTATTCTAAGTGAGAGAGAGACAAAGAATAGAATTGAGATAGTTGTAAGTGAGATGAGATTGTATATATTTAAGAGATAGAGTATGAGACCAATGAGTAGTGAAATTGTTCCATAAAACCCAGTTTTAAGTACGAAGGGAACTTCGTTTATGATTACATCTCTAGCAATTCCTCCACCTACTGCAGTAATAAACGCCATAGCAATAACACCGGTCAAGTTAAAGTTATACTCTATGGCTATCAATGCTCCTGAGATACTGAATGAGATAAGACCGATAGAATCACTCAGTATAAAAAGTGCTTTGTTCTCAATAGAGTTCTTCTTGTGAAATTTAAATATAATGAGAAGTAGTAATACAGTGATAACAATCAGAGCTGGATAGTTGTGAGAGAAAGTGAAAGGAACTTTATCAACTGCTATATCTCGAAGTATTCCACCACCAAGTGCTGTTAAAAAAGTCGCGATCAATACGCCAAGTAAATCTAACTTATTACGTGAGGCTACAAAGAATCCACTCATTGTGAATGCAATAATACCGATGTATTCAGCTATTTCAAACATTTTTTAAAACCTTTACAATAGCACTTCTTTCAAGTTGTTTGATTTTTTGTTCAAGACTATCAACACTCTCATCTTGAGCTAGAGTCAGTTTTTTTTGAAGAAGTATTTTCCCTTCATCATACTCCTCGCTAACCTTATGAATAGTTACTCCACTCTCTTTTTCTGCGTTTTTAATAACTGCTTCATGAACAAACTTTCCATACATTCCTGAACCACCATATTTCGGAAGTAGTGATGGATGAGAGTTTAAAACTTTAAACTCATTTATGATTTTAGAGGAGAGTTTTTTCATGTAGCCTGAAAGAAATATATACTCGCATTCATGCTCTTTTAAAAGAGAGTATATTTTTTCATTGGGGTTTTCATCAGTTTTAGAGTTTACAAGAGAATTATTTAGATTATATTTTTGAGCGTTTTGAAGTACAACAGCATTTGTATTATTTGAGATTACAAGAGTGATTTGGATATCTAACTCTTTTTCTAAGATAGCTTTGTGAATGGCATTGAAGCCACTACCATTATGTGAGGCGAGAATGCCTAGTTTTGTCATTATCTAATTTTTAAACTTATCAGCGCAATTATATTTGATAGGATTGCTATAATCCAAAAACGCACAATAATTTTATTTTCAGCCCACTGTTTCATCTCAAAGTGATGATGAATAGGAGCCATTAAAAAGACTCTTTTTTTACGAAGCTTGTAAGAACCGACTTGAAGTATTACCGAGAGTGTCTCGATAACAAAAATAGAACCTATAAGAAGCAAAAGAATCTCACTCTTTGAGATAATGGCAAGGTAGCCTAGAAATGCTCCGATAGTCAAAGAACCACTATCTCCCATAAACACTTCAGCTGGATGACAGTTATGCCATAAAAATCCTGTGAGTGCACCCATAAGCGCACTTGCGATGATAGCAACTTCACCAACATCAAAGTTTGGCATCAGCAGATAGTCACTTATTTTTGCGTTTCCTGTAATGTAGATGATAATACTAAAAGAAGTAAGAGCTGCGATAGAAGGAACAGTAGCTAAACCATCGAGACCATCAGTTAAGTTCACTGCGTTTGATGTTGCAATGATTACTAAAATCCATAAGATGATTGAGAAAGATCCCATATCGATAACTGGTGATTTAATAAAGGGAACATATAAATCAGTGTTAAAATCAGCAAAAAAACATAAAAAACATGCAATCAAAAAGGCAAAAAATACCTGTAGAGCTAGTTTCGTTCTCGCTTTGAGTCCTGCTAAGTTTTCATTTTTTTTGATTTTTGCGTAGTCATCTTGAAAACCAATAATTGCAAAAAGTACAAGTGTAAGGAGTCCACCAAGAGCATAAACGTTAGAAAATTTAATAGTTAAAAGTGAGGCAAATATCGTTGCAGATATAAAGACCATACCACCCATAGTTGGAGTTGATGCTTTTTCTTTGTGACGTTCAGGTGCCAACTCGTTGATAGGTTGAACACTAGAAGTTCTCTGTGCCCATTTTATGAATTTTGGAAGTAAAAATAGTGTGAAAGATAGAGCGATAAAAAAAGAGATACCACTACGAATAGTTATGTAGCCTAAAATATTTATGTCAAGAATTTGGTGTAACCAATAAAGCAATATGTTTCCTCTTGGGTAGTGGTCTTATAAATTATTTGGGCATTGTAGTATAAATCTATTAATGAATAACTAAAGCCACACTCCATTCTTTATATAATAGATTGCTGGATATAAACTAACAAGCAAAACATAGAGAAAGTTAAAGAGGATGGATTTTTTATAGTTTAGGGTTTTATTCTCATCTGACGTTGCTATAAATCCAGCTACAATACCGTAAAATGTACCGCTAAACAGGAGTATGTATAGAAGATAACCAATATAATAATAATCACTTTGTAAAAAACAGAATGGACAGTGATGGGATGGAAGTTCATAGATATATGTTCCAAAGAATGTAATTAAAGTAATGATAGAAATTAATATGAAAAATATATTTGAAATTGCAAAGAGGTAGCTACGTTTTAAAAAATAAAATATTAAAATTAGAGCAAAAACCCCATAAAACATAGCTAGTAAAAGTGTTGGACTCATAGCAAAAATTTGAGAGATATAGGAGCCTGTAGAGCTTGAATATATTGTTCCACAACAGCTAACTATCTCATTTAAATCAATTGAGCCAAACATAACTCCTTCAACAATTAACTCACTTAGAAAAAGAAAAAACGCAACTATAAAAAATCCAAACTTTGCTCTTGTGTACGGTTGATTCTCATGTTTCATATCTTCGGTGTGTAGCGCTATCCAGTATGCAAAAATATATAAATTTATAATTTTGAGTATAAAGAGGTAGTTTCCATAATCAGTAGCATCAACAACACCTGCACCACACATTGCCCCTGTTAATATGTTTGATATTTTGTCAAGTGTAAAGATGAAAAATAAAAAAAGCGGTACTTTTATGATGAAAATATATTTGATTATTGTAGCTGTTAAATAGCTCTGTTTTTCTAAAGTGTATTGAAGTGTTGAGGTTGAGTTTATATCCCATTTTAAAAAGATTTTAATACTTAAAAAAAATGCAATTGTTGAGAAAAGTGTAAATATTACATTTAAAATAAGGATAGTTAAAACTTCAGGGATTAAAATCATATAGTGATAGTTCCGTTGCTCACTTCAATTTCTCTATCTACAAAGTCAAGGTCAAAAAATAGCGGGTCATGTGTTGCAACAACTATCGTTTTACCAGCATCTTTTAACTCTCTTAAAATCTCTATAAAGTGAAGTGAGAGTTTTTCATCTAAGTTGGCAGTAGGCTCATCTGCAATGATGATTTTTGGATTATTTACATTTGCTCTAGCAATTGCAACACGTTGCTGCTCTCCACCAGAGAGAGTCTTAACTAAATTCTCTTTTTTGTGAGATATTTGAAACTTTTCCATAACAATATTTAGTTTTTCATCTAACTCATTTGCATCAGGATTCAGTGGGATAAGTGGAAGCAAAATGTTCTCTTTAACACTGATGTCTGCAATAAGATTATACTTTTGAAATATAAATCCTATGTTGTCTCGTCTATACACAGATGCAAAATTATCCGGTAGTTTAGATATCTTCTTTTCATCCACTATAACTTCACCGCTAGTTGGTTTACTCAGAGCTGCGATAAGTGAGAGGATAGTACTTTTTCCACTTCCGCTCGAGCCTTTTAAGATTATTAGTTCACCCTCTTTAATAGATAAATTTATATCTTTTAGGGCTACAACTTGGTCATTTTTATTGAGGTCATATATTTTGGTTATATTTTTTAGTTCTATCATAGTCGCAGATTCTATCTACATTATCTTTATGTTTGAATAAATATGGAAATAGATTATTAAAGTTGTAGTATAATTATGAGAATTGAACAATAGGAATAAAATTGAGCAAAAAAGCAATTTTAGTTATTACTGATGGTATTGGTTACTCTGCTAAAACAGATAGTAATGCGTTTTTTAATGCTACTAAACCAACTTATGACAAACTATTTCGTGAGATTCCGCACTCTTTAATAGATACATTTGGACTAAGTGTTGGTTTACCTGAGGGGCAGATGGGCAACTCAGAAGTAGGGCATATGAGTATTGGGAGTGGTCGCATTTTATATCAAGATTTGGTAAAGATATCTTTGGCTCTGTCTGAAAATAGACTTGAATCAAATCCAAAACTACAATCCCTTTTTAAAAAATCTGATAGATTACACTTAATAGGTTTGATGAGTGATGGTGGCGTTCACTCTCATATAGATCACTTTATGGGTATCGCTGAGATAGCTGCAAAAAATTCTAAAGAGGTTTTTTTACATCTTATCACTGATGGTAGAGATGTATCTCCAACTTCTGCACAAAAATATATAGAACAAGTTGAAAAACATACGAATGATAAAATAAAAATCGCAACTATTGCTGGACGTTTTTACTCTATGGATAGAGATAATCGTTGGTCAAGAGTTCAGCGTGGATATGAAGCGATGGTAAATGCAATGCCAAAGAGTGACTTTGATCCGGCTGGATATATTGGGCACTCTTATGCGCTTGGTGAGACAGATGAATTTGTTGAACCTGCTGCGTTTAATGGTTATGATGGCATGAAAGATGGTGATAGCGTTTTAACTATAAACTTCAGAAGTGATAGAATGAGAGAGATGGTTACAGCTCTTGGTTCTACTGATTTTAATGGTTTTGCTAGAAAGTATGTAAAGTTAAATATTGCAACGATTACAGAGTATGATAAAAGTTTTACCTATCCAGTACTGTTTAAAAAAGAGCCTCCAAAAAATACTCTTGCTGAAGTTATTTCACGAGAGAGTTTAAAACAGCTTCATACTGCTGAAACTGAAAAGTATGCTCACGTGACATTTTTTTTAAATGGTGGAATTGATGAGCCATATGAAAATGAAACACGTGTACTGATTCCGTCTCCAGATGTTAAAACATACGATGAAAAACCTGAGATGAGTGCCTCTGAAGTTGGTTATGCAGTGCTCAAAGCTATGGATGCAGAGTATGACTTTATCGTAGTGAATTTTGCAAATGGTGATATGGTTGGACACACTGGTGATTTTGAAGCGGCTAAACTTGCTGTAACTGCAGTTGATGAGCAACTTGGATTTATCGTTGAAAAAGCAAAAGAGAATGATTACGCTTTAGTTATTACATCTGATCATGGAAATTGTGAAGAGATGCGAGATGATGAGGGTAATGTTTTAACAAATCATACAGTTGGTAAGGTTTGGTGTTTTGTTCAAGCCGATGGAATTACAAAAGTAGAAGCTGGCGGACTCAATAATATTGCGCCTACGGTTTTAAAACTTATGGATATAGAAATTCCATCTGAGATGGATCACAGTTTAGTATAAACACAATTTAAATTTAAAATACAGGAGTTCGTTTGAAATTTACAGGAAATAATGTTTTAGTTACAGGTTCAAGTCGTGGTATAGGTGCAGAGATTGCAAAAACTTTAGCTGCGTTTGGTTTAAAAGTATGGGTTCATTATAGAAGTGGAGCGGTAGAAGCTGACGCTGTAAAAGAGGCTATTGAAGCGGCAGGTGGAAAAGCTGCTGTTATCGGTTTTGATGTTAGTGATGAGGCTGCGTTTGTTGATGCGATTAAAACTATTGTTGATAGTGACGGTGAACTTTCGTATCTTGTAAATAATGCAGGTATTACAAATGATAAATTAGCTCTTCGTATGAAGACAGAAGATTTCATGTCTGTAATAAATGCAAACCTTACTTCATGCTTTATAGGTTGTAGAGAGTCTATGAAAGCTATGAGAAAAAAGAAGTTTGGTTCAGTTGTAAATATCTCTTCTATCATTGGTGAGACTGGAAACGCAGGGCAAACTAACTATGCTGCAAGTAAAGGTGGAGTTATTGCAATGACAAAAAGTTTTGCAATTGAAGCCGCCACTAGTGGTATTCGTTATAACTCAATTACACCAGGTTTTATAGCTACTGAAATGACAGAAGTTTTAGCTGATGAGATTAAAGATGGTATAAATGCAAAAATACCTATGAAAAGAATGGGTCTAGCTAGTGAAGTGGCAGAAGCAACGGCATTTTTACTCTCAGACCACTCTAGTTATATTACTGGTGAGACTCTCAAAGTAAATGGTGGAATGAATATGGCATAATGGTTTTTTTAAGCTAGTTTTGTTATAATTACCCGATTAAATTAAAAAAACAGGAGCTATGATGGCACTTATAGATGATATTAAAGAAGTAGTAGTTGAGCAATTAAGCGTAAACGCAGATGAAGTAAAAGATGATGCGAAGTTTGTTGAAGATTTAGGTGCAGATAGCCTTGACGTTGTTGAGCTCGTAATGGCTTTAGAAGAGAAATTTGATATTGAAATTCCTGATGATGAAGCAGAAAAAATTGCTACTGTTGCTGATGTAGTTGCATACGTAGAAAGCAAATAAGTTTTAAATAGAACAATCTTTACTGGGGCATAGCCTCGGTAATAATTACTTTTAACAGTGAACTAGTTTAGATTATTTTTAAAAGTATTTTACAATTATATGGAGAAAATTAAATGAGAAGAGTAGTAGTAACTGGTCTAGGTATGATAAATTCAGTCGGTAACGATAAAGAAACATCTTTCAAAGCTATATGTGATGGAGAGTGTGGAATAGATACAATCTCAATTTTTGATCCCCAAAACTATAGTGTTAAAATTGCTGGTGAAGTAAAAGATTTTGACCCTACTACTGTTATGGCTCCAAAAGAAGTTAAAAAAGCTGACAGATTTATTCATTTAGGTCTTAAAGCTGCTCAAGAAGCGATGGCAGATGCTAAGCTTCCTGAAGATACAGATATGGAAAGATTTGGTATTAGTGCTGGATCTGGAATTGGTGGTCTTCCTTCAATCGAAAAAAACTCTATTATTTTACACGAACGTGGACCTAGAAGAATCTCTCCTTTCTTTATTCCTGGTGCTCTTGTAAATATGCTTGGTGGCTTTGTTTCAATTCAGCATGGCACACAAGGTCCAAACCTTTCAAGTGTAACTGCTTGTGCCGCTGGAACTCACGCTATCAGTGAAGCGTGTAAGACTATTATGTGTAATGGTGCTGAGAAGATGCTTGTTGTATCTGCCGAGTCTGCTATTACTGGTGTTGGAATTGGTGGTTTTGCCGCGATGAAAGCACTCTCAACTAGAAATGATGACCCTAAAACTTCTTCTCGTCCCTTTGATACAGATCGTGATGGCTTTGTTATGGGTGAGGGTGCTGCGGCACTAGTTCTTGAAGAGTATGAATCTGCAGTTGCTCGTGGTGCAAATATTTATGGTGAGATTATCGGTTTTGGTGAGAGTGGTGATGCAAATCATATCACTACCCCATCTCTTGACGGTCCAGCTCGTGCAATGAAAGCTGCTTATAAAATGGCAGGTGAGCCTAAGATTGATTATGTAAACGCACATGGTACATCTACACCTATCAATGATAAAAATGAAACTGCAGCAGTAAAAGACCTACTTGGTGGTAAAGAAAACTGTCCTCCAATGAGTTCAATCAAAGGTCAAATTGGTCACTGTCTTGGTGCTGCTGGTGGAATCGAAGCAGTTACTTGTCTTATGGCAATGAGAGACGGCATTATTCCTCCAACGATTAACTACACAACTCCAGATGAAAATTGTGATTTAGACTATGTGTCTGAAGGTGCGAGAAAAGCTGAGTTAAATGTTTGCATGAGTAACTCATTTGGTTTTGGTGGAACTAACGGCGTTCTAATTTTCAAAAAAATCTAGTTGATAAGGATTTAATTTGGCTACATATTTAGACTTTGAATATAAAATTAAATTTATTCAAGAAGATATCATATCTGCACAGGTTCGTCATGATGAAGTTGCAGTTAAAGAGTTAACTAAAAATCTTGATAAAGAAGTTTCTAAAATATATAAGAATCTTTCAGATTTTCAAAAACTTCAACTTGCCCGTCATATCGATAGACCATATGCACTTGATTATATAAACCTTATAATGAGAGATAAGTATGAGATTCATGGAGATAGACATTTCCGTGATGATGCTGCTATCGTTTGTTATATGGGTTACATTAGTGATGAAAAAGTTATGGTTATCGGCGAGCAAAAAGGTCGTGGTACTAAGAACAAACTAAAGCGTAATTTTGGTATGCCTCATCCAGAAGGTTACAGAAAAGCTCTTCGTGCTGCTAAGATGGCAGAGAAGTTTGGTATTCCAGTTCTAATGTTAGTAGACACACCGGGTGCATATCCTGGACTTGGTGCAGAAGAGAGAAATCAAAGTGAGGCAATCGCTAGAAATCTTTTAGAATTAGCTGAACTTAAAACACCAACAATATCTATTGTTATTGGTGAGGGTGGTTCTGGTGGAGCATTAGCAATTGGTGTTGCTGATAGATTTGCGATGATGAGATACTCTGTATTTAGTGTTATTTCGCCAGAAGGATGTTCTGCAATTTTATGGAATGATCCTAAAAAAGCGGAAGCTGCTACAAATGCGATGAAAATTACAAGTGGTGATTTAAAAGAACTTGGTCTAATTGATGATATTCTTGATGAACCACTTATTGGAGCTCATCGCGATAGAGATGGCTCTGCTGGAGTACTAGCTGATTACTTTTTAAAAGAGTTAGCAAACCTACGTTCAATGAGTGAAGATGAAAGAATGGAAGCTAGATATAATAAGCTAGTGAAACCAGGTGCTTTTAAAGAGTAACCATTATAGTGGCAGGGACCTAATGTCCCTACAACCCCCTAAAGCTACAAAAAAATATTTTTTTGAGAAAGTATGTAAAACTTATTAAGAAGTTACTTCTTCACTTTCCTCAACTTTTTGAAGAGGGTCAAATTTAGGTCTTTTTAGCCTCTTTGCCTCTTTGGAAAACTTTATCAGATCCTCTACATTATTAAGACTCTCAGTACAATTTTCTAAAGATAGCAGAAACAGGCCATATGTTGTTAAAACATCACTCATAGCTCTATGATGTGTCGCGTTTGGATTTAGGTTAAATGTATCATTTAAATATGAAAGAGCATATCTATATGAAACTATAGTTCTCTCAGCGAGAGCAAGTGAACATAAACTTCTATTAAGAAGAGGTTCTAACCCTGTTTTTTGCATGCTAAGTGAAATAAATCTATAATCAAATTTGACATCATGAGCCACAAATATAGAGTCACCTAAAAATAGTTTAAACTCCATCATAATAGTTTTAAGGTCAGGTGCATCTTGTGTATCTTTTGCAAAAATACCAGTAATCTCCGATATGTGAGGATTTATCTCTTTTGTGTATACAAAAGATTCAAACATATCAATAACTTTTCCATTTTTAACTTTAACGGCAGCTATCTCTATAATCTGGTGTTTATCAATTTTAGAGCCATTTGTTTCAATGTCAACTATACAAAATTCAGCATCTTCTATAGAGATATATTTAGTGTCAAAGTAGTATTGACCTTGTCTTCTTACAATATTTAGGCCTTGAGCACGTGAGAGTTCTAGGAACAGGTCTATACTATCATTTATTTGGGATTTTATTGCTTCTAGAGTTAAACCACGAGTTGCAAGTTTAGAGATACTTTTTGAATCAAGAGCAAAATCTTTACTTAGCATTGAGTATAAATTCTTTTACTTTGTCAGGGTCTTTGATTCCATGAGATTTTTCAACGCTACTGCTTACATCAACACCATAAAAACCATACTCTTTGAGAGAGGTAACATTTTGTGAATCAAGTCCACCTGCAAGAATTATTTTAGAGCAGTCTATATCTTTAAACCACTCTATGTTGATACGTTTACCAGCTCCACCATAGGCTTCACAGTATGCGTCAACCAATCTATACTCATCGCTGTATTTTAAAATATCTCCAGCTTCTTTAGCTCGGACAACTTTAATATATGGAACAAAGAGTTGCTCATAAACTTCAAGTGGAGCTTCAAAATGAATCTGAGCCAGTGTACAACCTGACTCTTGAATATATGAGTTTATAACTTGAGCATCTACATTTACAAAGAGTCCAACTTTTTCAACAAAAGGAGGAAGTATTTGTATAATTTTTTTGGCATGAGAGGGGGAAATATAACGAGGAGATTTTTCATAAAATACAAAACCAAGAGCATCCGCTCCTGCGTTTATTGCATCCATCGCATCTTCATATGAGGTTATTCCGCAAATCTTAGTACGCATTAGATTTGGAGATTCTTAATTGCTTCGGCTTTACTTGCATGTTTAAACACATAGCTTCCAGCAACAACAACATCAACACCAACATCTTTAAGTGCTTGAATGTTCTTGTCAGTAACCCCACCATCAACTTCTATAAGACAATCTGGGTTGATGGAGTTTCTCATCTCATTAAGTCTTGCAGCTTTTGGTATTACAGAATCTATAAAACTCTGCCCACCAAAACCTGGATTTACACTCATAAGTAGAACCATATCTAAGTCTTTGAGTAAAAACTCAATCGATTCAGGTGGAGTGTGAGGGTTTAAAACTATCGCTGGTTTGATTCCAAGTGAGCGAATCTTTTGAATAAGACGATGAGGATGTTTCTCCTCTTCTATATGAAAAGAGATATATTCAGGTTTTAAAGGAGCAAAAAGTTCAACAAAAAAAGTGTTGTTCTCAACCATCAGGTGAATATCGAGAGGTTTTGTAGCAGCTTTAGCGATGGCAGAAACTACAACAGGTCCAATAGTAAGGTTTGGAACGAAGTGACCATCCATAACATCAACATGAACAAAGTCACATCCACCATTACAAATCTCTTCAACATCACGTTGTAGATTTCCAAAATCAGCGGATAAAACGCTAGGAGCTACTTTTATCATTTAATTGCCTTTATTTAATTATGGAATTATAGCAAAGTTATTGTAATAATTTAGCATGATTAAAAGTGTACTTTTTACTATCTAGTTTTAGTTTAAAAGGTGGAGATTAACTTGAAGGGGGCGTTATTGGTGATTTTAATCTCCACCACAACCACCTCCACAGCCAGTATCTCCAGAGCTACTGTCTCCTAAATCTCCAACATAACCGCTACTACATCCAATGTGCCCACCACAGTATGCTGCACCATTTTTTGCTGTACAATCAAGCGAATATTTAAATCCGTCTTCAATATTAAGCATAGAATCAAGAGCAAAAAGTAGAGGTAGTTTTATAGGTGTATTTGCATCTATATTTTCTCTTTGACATGTGAGCTTCCAAGCAACTTTAATGCTATCTTGAGCAAGTGTCTTGCTCTTCATAGCTTCTGCAGGTGTATGATGTAAAAACCTGCCTAATGCCTGTTGACAAAAAGACTCATATTCTCGTGTAAAAAGGATGAAATCATGCCATGCAACATCTACGACTTGAGATGGCATAGATATCATTGTCCTTCCTGAAATATTGCAAATATGAAAATATTCTTTTAAACCTTTTATTATTAAATCTAAATCATTTGATTTAAGATGAGGATATGCTGCCAATAATGTTTCAGAAATTTTTTTAGGAAATTTATAATTGTTTATGTATACTTCTCTGTTTTGAATATTGATTTTTCTATACATTTTATATACCCAATAAAATGTAATACTTCCAATCATGGCAACTAATACTATGTTTTCCAAAATCTAATTTCCTTTAATCTTTTACTGATAAATAGTTGTCTGTATCAACTTCACGGGAATAGACAACTATTTATTTAACGAACACTATATCGAAATAATACTTAATGATAAAAAATAACGAAATAGTGAAAATATCCCCTTTAAAGTTAAAATATAGCTATTATTATGACAAGTGATTTAAAGTAAAAAAATGGTATCTAAATAATCATTTTTTCTTCAATGAAACCTTTATATGTTTCATACCATTCATTAAGCTTTTTAGTGAAATTCTTCTCATTAGTTTGCGTAAGTCGGTACATTATTATCTTTAAATCTTTTCCAGCTTGGAGTCTAGGTTTTTTAGTTATATATCTTCTTACAGTCTTTGCTTTATGGAAATGACACATTTGTAGTGGAAAGTCTTTAAAAATATTCTGCAAGCCTCTCTTGCCATCTATTGTAACTGATAGAACTGTATAGCCAAGCTCTAAAAGTTGATTGAGTAATTGTTTGTAGTCACAGCTGATAGTTCACTCTGAATATGTTTGAATAAAAGGATCTCTTGGATTATGATATTTAATCTCTGGTTCATATTCAAATATTTGCTTCTGAATCCATCTAAAACTTTTATTATATTTCTCTGCTAAATCACTTAATGTTTGTCTTTTATAAATGTACTTTTTGAAGATGATTTTTTGTAGTTTATCTGGTCTTCTTTTTGATGAAAAATTTGCATTGCAGTTTAGGCATTTATATCTCTGAATACCTAATCTTTTACCTACTTTTTTAGTCTCTTTTGAATCACAACTTGGACAAATTTTTGTGTTTTTTTACAACTCATTGTAAATAAAACCTTTTTAACTATTACTATATCGTACTTTTAAGTACTTTTCAGACACCATTTTTTTACTTTAAATCCTCTTTTATTAAAGCTTCAATCTGATATCGTTGCATCATGGTTAGTTGTTTATATTTCATAAGTTTCCCTACCTTGCTGGATTGGAATCTTATTTTATCGCAGCTAACCTCTACTCAATCCATACTCTACTTAATTTTCTAAGTGTTGCACTTTAAACTTGAATTGGCGATATTTGATTTAAATTAAGACAGACCTTGTGTTTTATCTTCTTTTAAGCTATAATGCCGTTAAGAAAAGATGATTCAAGTTACATCTTTAGTCTGCTTTATATTGATAACTTCTTGTTGACAGTACATTCGCTCCTAAAAGAAAACTTTATATTAGATTTTTACCACCTAAGCGATTAGGTATACTCAAACAAACAAGGAATTAAAATGGCAGAATTAGTAAACGGAACAGTAAAATGGTTTAATAGTGATAAAGGTTTCGGCTTTATCGAGCAAGAAGATGGCGGAAAAGATGTATTTGTACACTTTCGTCAAATTAACAACAGTGGCCACGGTCGTGTTTCTTTAGACGAAGGTCAAAAAGTAACTTACGAAGTTGGTCAAGGTGAAAAAGGTCCACAAGCAGAAAACGTTACAGGTCTGTAACATTCTTTCAAGTAGCTTTTAGCTACTTGGTTCTCTTTATATAACAAATCTTATTTCAATCTTGAATTAATTTACAAAAATATCGCGGAATAGAGCAGTTCGGTAGCTCGTCGGGCTCATAACCCGAAGGTCACAGGTTCAAATCCTGTTTCCGCAACCAATACTAAATCCTTTATATAGATTTTATAACAATAATTTTAAACAATTTAACCAAACTTATATCTCGCAATACTAAGCAAAATTAAACACTTTTAGAACCCGTCAACTTGTTATCTCCCTATTGTTAAATGATTTAAGTGTAAATATAAACAAAAGGAAAATATATGTCAATTATAGATATAAAACAGACAGAAAAAGTAAAAGTACTTTTTAGATTATTAGATAATCAAGAGAACATTGAAACAGCTTGTAGTAAAGCTGGACTTAATGTTGAAGTAACAAAAAAATTCTTCTCTCTAAACTAGAATATAATCTTCTAACTTACAGATATAGATTAAATTAATGACACTTACGGCATTGATTTAATGTACTATACTCACTCAATAAACTTCTAACACTATTAATTACTTTTTTACATTGTCTGCCAAATAAGTTATTTCTATTATACTCTAAAGATAAAAATTGAAACTTTTGATTTAAAGCTGAGGGAAGTATTACCGCTTTAGAGTTTATGGATAGAGATAGAGTATTTGTTTTGTTGCGAGAGTTTAATGAATTTAGTAGAAAGAGAGTTGCTACCCTTTGTGAAATCAATCTAAATAACTGTAAAAAAAGCGTATGTAAAAGTAAGATTTTAGCACGACTTGATTCATCTGATGGATGGAGTATAGATAATTTTGAAGGGCTTACAAAAGTAGGTAAAAATAGATATCTGATGATTAGCGACGATAATGGGAGTTTTTTTCAAAAAACACTTTTGGTGCTTTTTGAAATAGTTGACTAAGAGTTTATTTCATTCTTTAAAATTTTGGAAAGCTCACTACACTCTTTGATTTTTTGTGAGTATGTGAGTTGCTCTTTTAAAAGTATATCGATGTACGCACTTCCGACAATAACACCATCAGCACCCTCTACTTTAGCTTTAGCAGTCTTTGCATTTACTCCAAAACCAACATATACAGGCGTAGGAGTATATTTTTTAATAGAATCTAAAAAAGGTTGTAGGTCTTCTGCCGTTCCTGAACCTGTGATTCCAGTATAAGCAACCATATAAATAAACTTTTTAGCATCACTTACAATCTCTTTGATACGTGCCTCTGTATCAGTAGGAGCTACAAAACTAATGTTTGCCATATTGTTAGTATCAAATAGATTTTTATAAGTTAATGCTTCTTCGTGAGGAACATCAGGAATGATAAGTCCATTAACACCTAACTCACGTGCAAGTGGAATCAGTTTATCCATGTCTTGTTGATAAAAACTGTTAAAGTAACCCATCCAAAGAGTATCTACGTGAGGTGCAACCTCTTTTGAAATCTCTAAAAGATCTTTAAATTTAAATCCAAGTTCTAGAGCTTTATGATTTGCTTTTTCTATTAATGGACCATCTGCAACAGGGTCAGAGAATGGAACACCAAGTTCAAGAGTATCAACTCCGCTCTCCCCAAGTGCTAAAGCTAAATCGATACTAAATGATTTTTGGGGATATCCAGATGTGATGTATGCTACAAGTTTTTTCATATTTTATTTATTTTTCCAAGTCGGGTAGTTTAAGTAGAGAAAATTTTACGTGAGTTAATTCATTGTCAAGTTTAAGGTCATCATGCCAAGTTGCAAATGTATCGCTAATCTCAAGAAGCCAATCCACAGTCTCTTTTGATACTGGAGTGTTTCTTTTTCTAAGTTCTTCTAATGCATCTTCTACAAATGAAGCTAATCTATTCATTGGAATTATTTTTAGGTAGCCAGAAGCTGATTTTATGTTGTGAAAAACACGAAATAGTTCATCAGTAGAACGTTTATACATATTGGGCTTAGAGAGGTCTATAATCATTACTTCCATACTGTCAACCATCATAGAATAGTGGTCTAAAAACTCATCAACAATCTCATAATCAAAGTTAGCGTCTAAATCGCTTCTTATACCCATAAAATAATTCTCCTATATGGTTTGGATTATAGCACTTTTTAGTTAAAATACTTTTTATGAATAAAAAACTAACGATATCTTCTATTAAAAAGAGTAAAGGACTGAAACCTTTAGTAATGATTACAGCGTATGATGCACTATTTGCAAAGCTTTTGGAGCCTAGTAGTGATATGATTTTGGTTGGTGATAGCTTAAATATGAGTTTTGCAGGAAAACCAGACACAATAAGTACAACACTTGAGCAGATGATTTACCATACAAACGCAGTATGCATGGGTGCAAAAAATAGTTTTGTAGTGTGTGATATGCCTTTTGGAACTTATATAAATAAAGAAGAAGCACTTAAAAATGCTATCAAAGTTTTTCAAGAGACGCCGGCGGATTCTATAAAAATTGAGGGTGGTGAAGATAAGGCTGAAATAGTTAAGTACTTAACAACAAACGGGATTGCTGTTTGTGGACACATCGGTCTTTTGCCTCAATCTGTAAGAAGTGAGGGTGGGTACAAAGTTAAGGGCAAAACTAATGATGAGCAAGTTCAACTTCTTGAAGATGCAAAGGCGATAGATAAAGCTGGGGCTTTTTGTATAGTTCTTGAGGGTGTAAAAGCTGATATTGCTTCTGCAATTACTAAGGCTGTTTCTGTACCTGTAATTGGAATAGGAGCTGGAACTGAAGTTGATGGTCAGGTTCTTGTCTTCTCAGATATGTTAGGACTTTTTGAAGAGTTTACACCAAAATTTGTAAAAAAATATATGGACGGTGCATCTTTAGTAAAAGAGGCTATAAAGCAGTACTCTGATGAAGTTGTAGCGAAAGAATTTCCTCAAGAAATTCATACTTACTAAGAGAAGATAAATGGAAAGATTGGTTGAGATTGAGACATTTAGCGTTGATGAAGAGACAAATGAAGTAACACTTCGTCCTGATGCGTGGAGTGAATATATAGGTCAAGAACAGATAAAAAAGAATCTTGGTGTTTTCATAGAGGCTTCTAAAAAACGTGATGAGGCACTTGACCATGTTCTTTTTTATGGACCTCCCGGACTTGGAAAAACTACATTAGCACTTATCATTGCTAATGAGATGAATGCGAACATAAAAGTAACAGCCGCTCCGATGATAGAAAAAAGTGGTGATTTAGCTGCAATTTTAACTAATTTAGAAGAGGGCGATATTCTTTTTATAGATGAGATTCACCGTCTTTCTCCTGCTGTTGAAGAGATTCTTTACTCCTCCATGGAAGATTATCGTATTGATATTATTATTGGTAGTGGGCCAGCTGCACAGACTGTAAAAATAGACCTTCCACGTTTTACTCTAATAGGTGCAACAACAAGAGCTGGAATGCTTTCTAATCCACTTCGTGACAGATTTGGTATGAGTTTTCGTATGCAATTTTACTCTTCTGATGAACTAGCACAAATAATAGTTCAGGCATCAACCAAGCTTGAAAAAGAGATAATTCATGAAGCAGCGTTAGAGATATCTAAACGTAGCCGTGGAACCCCTCGTATTGCACTGCGTTTACTTCGTCGTGTAAGAGATTTTGCAGATGTTGCCGATGAGAATGATATAAATCACAATAGAACTCAGTATGCACTCAATGAACTCGGAATTAATTCTCATGGCTTTGATGAGATGGATATAAGGCTTTTAAAACTACTAGCTAGTGCAAAGGGTAGAGCGATGGGACTTAGCACGATTGCAGCAGCTCTAAGTGAGGATGAAGGGACAGTTGAAGATGTTCTTGAACCTTACTTAATAGCAAATGGATATTTAGAGAGAACCGCTAAAGGAAGAAAGGCTACAAGAATGACTTATGATGTACTTAATATTTCTCACGTAAATGAAGATGGGACTATGTTTTAATGAAGCCCCAGTTTTTTATCGCCATACTTTTTGCGACTTCACTTTACTGGATGTATTTACTTTATGCTCCATTTTTGTTAGTAATTACTATTGCTGCACTTTTAGCAGTTTCAACTACAAATATTCAAGAGTACTTTGAAAAACTATTTGGATATAAATTTTTAGCAGCCTTGATATCTAGTCTGCTTCTTGCAGTTCTGTTTTTCGCACCACTTGGTTATTTTTTGGCAACTTTAACGATTCAACTTAACTCGATTGAACCAGAAATGGTGGGAAAAATAGAAGTTTATGTAAAAAACTTTTTAGAAACGCCACCTACGTATTTACTGTTTTTAAAACCTTATCTCTCTGATGCAATGAGAGATATAAATATCAATACAATTACTGCAAATGCATTGAGTGTAGCAGGACAAGTTGGAGCATTTAGTGCAGGCTTCTTGAAGAATGCTTTTCTTGTTGTAGTATTTTACTTCTTTGCTCAATATAATGGTGCTACAATTGTAGAGTTTTTAAAACGTGTTGTTCAGATGTCGGTTGATGAGAGTACGCTTTTAGCACGTGAGCTCTCTTCTGTAATGAGTGTTGTTTTTTACTCAATTATTATGAATGCTATGTTTCAAGGAGCTCTCTTTGGAATAGCTATCTCATTTATGGGTTACAACGGTCTTCTTTTTGGAATCATGTATGGATTTGCTTCTTTAATTCCTGTAGTTGGTGGAGTATTGATGTGGCTACCATTTATGATTTATGAGTTCTCTATTGGGAATAGTTCAAACGCAATATTTATAGCCATATATTCAGTTGTTGTTTTATCTATTGTGGCAGATACATTTATAAAACCGCTTATTATAAAAGAGATAAACGTAAGACTTCTTAAAGAGGATGATGCAAGAATGAATGAACTTATTATCTTCTTCTCGATTATCGCGGGTCTTGCAACATTTGGCTTTTGGGGTATGATATTAGGTCCTGCAATTACTGCATTTTTCTTGACTATTTTAAAACTATTTGAAGCTAGAAGTAAAGAGTGTGAGACTAATGATTGAAAATTAGAAGAGTAAAGTTTTACTTTACGCGTAAATCTCCGGATGGTCATTTTTCCATCTTCTATGTAACCAAAACCAAAATTTTGGTTCTTTAGTAATAAGTGATGTTAGCCAATCAGCTTGAAGTTGAGTAGCGTTTTGTATATCTGAGTCAATATCATTTGTCTTTTGGACAGGAATCTCATCAAAAATCATTAAAGTATAATTTTCTTCATCATCAGTTCTCATAGTAACAGGAATTATCGCCGCATTAAATTTTCTTGCGAGAAATGCCGGAGTTGAAGTTTGACGTATACTTTTACCCATAAAGTTCACCATTAGGCCCTCTTTAGGATTTATGTTTGTGTCTATTAATAGACCACAAGCCATACCTTTTTTAAGGTTTCTTACAAGAGGTTTTACAACATTACTTTTCTCCATAGAGATATTTCCAAATGAGTTACGAGCTTCTAGTAACCACTCTTGATAAGTTGGGTCTTTCATTTTTTTATAAACAGCAATAAGAGGTTCTATAAATGCACCAATAGAAGCACCACCTAGCTCCCAAGAAGAGTAGTGTGTTGTAACATAAATTACTGCACGGCCCTCAGCATGAACTCTCTGTACGGCTTCAATATTTTGAATTGTCACTCTTTTTTGTAAATCTTCTTTAGACATATGTCTAAGTTCCATTGCATGAAGAAAATTGAAGATTAGGTTTTTAAAAGCATATTTTGTAATCTCATCTTTCTCTTTTTCACTTATTTTATTTTCAAACATAAAGTTTAAATTTTGATGTGAAACTTTACGGTATCTTTTTGATATGTAGTAGCCTAGGGTTGCTAAAGAAGAGAAAAAAGCTTTTCTCCAAGAAGCAGGTAGAATCATTAAAAAGTTTTCTAAAAGTAAAAATAGTTTAAAGCCCATTAAGTTAAGTTCCTTGCTTTTTTCATTGATAGAATTATACATTAAGTTTTATTTTCTTGTGATATAATAAATTAAAATAAGAAAGGATATCAAATGGAATTAAGTTATTTAGGTATTATTTATATTATAGCTGCTGTTGTCATAGGGTGGTTTCTTAGTTACATAAAATCAAGATTTGAAGTTAGAAGATATAAAAAAGAGTTAAAAGAGTATAAAGAGCATTTAAATAGACAGATGAAGTTAACAAATGAGGGTAGTAAAAATTTAGAAGAGGAGTTGGGTACTCTTAAAAAAGAGAATGAAAATTTAAGGGTTACAGTGCAGACTTTAGGGCATAAGCCTGGTCGTGCAGAGATTAGACTTTTAAATATTTATGACGCAGCTCTTAGAAAAATGATGTTAAAAGCTCCTGGATTTTCTTCAGCTTGGGAAGTTTCACTTCAAGAAGCAGAGCGTGAATATGAGGAGAATGAAAAAGGCCTTAAGTCGATAATTAAAAAAGTTTTTGGACCTAGTTTAACTCAGCATATTGAAACACCAGTTAAACATGAAGAGCATAAAGAAACATTTGGAAATTAAGTTATCAATTTGTAATCATCACTTTGATATAATTGCATTAAAAAAGGTAAAAATATAGATGGTCGCATCAGATATTCAACAATTTTCCGAAGGTCGTACAAAAGCTCGGGCGTATTTCTGTTATCTATTTTCAAAAAATATACCAAATAGACTTCCCTCTCTAAGCCAAGAGATGATTATGCCACGTCTTTTAAAGATAAAGGCTGATTTGGAAAATTGTGAAGGTGTATATCTCCTAGATAACAAAGGTGTTCAAGTAACGCCTACTTATGCTGCAAATAAAGAGATAGATGAAGATGCAGGTAAAATTCGTGCTGATAGAGCTTACTATTATCGTGCTGTAAGAGAAGAAAGATGTACGATAACAGACCCTTATCCATCTCTTATTACTGGAGAGTTGACGGTTACTGCTTCTTCTCCAATCTTTTGTGAAAATGGGAATTTAAAATATGTAGCATGTTTAGATATGCCTCTTGGTGAAGTTCTTAAAATAGCTCACTTGAATACTTTTGATTCGTTTTTCTCTAAATTTTTTAAGTATGCATATGGACTGTTTGCATTTGCTCTTATTGCAGTTGCTTTACTCCTTTTTGTTCATGGCATCCAAAGCTTTTTTATACAAGAGATAACTTTTTCACACTTAGCAATAGATGAAATGTTTAAGGCAACTATCCTTTTAACACTCTCTTTGGCAATATTTGATTTGGCTAAAACCCTCATAGAAGAGGAGATACTTGGACAACACAAAGAGCGGGATATCGCAGGACCACATAAAACGATGGTCAAGTTTTTAGGTTCAATTATTATAGCACTCTCTATTGAAGCTCTGATGTTGGTGTTTAAATTTGCAATTACAGATCCTGCGATGCTTCTGTATGCGATGTATATAATTGGTGGAGTTGGCGTGCTTATATTAAGTTTGGCAGTTTACATAAAATTAACAAAAGTGAAAAGTGATAGATGATAGGAATCGTTGATTATAATATGGGAAATTTGGCAAGTGTACAAAATGCATTTGCTAAACTTGGATGTGAGACAGTTGTTGAGAGTGACCCAAGTAAATTTAAGGATTATGACAAGCTTATCCTTCCAGGTGTTGGTGCATTTGGTGATGCGATGGAACATCTACGTGAGAGAGATATGATAGAGCCTCTACGTGAGTATGCAGCTAGCGGAAAGTATATGCTTGGTATCTGTCTTGGCATGCAACTTCTTTTTGAGAGTAGTGAAGAGTTTGGAGAGCATGAAGGTTTAGGAATTATAAAGGGGAGCGTGACTGCGTTTGATAGTTCAAAATTCAATGAACCTCTAAAAGTTCCGCATATGGGTTGGAATAGAATGTTTACAAAAGAACACCCACTGTTTGAAAACTTAGATGAAGAGCATTATCTCTATTTTGTGCATACTTATCATGTAAATTGCACAGATAAGAGTGACATTATAGGAACAACAAACTATGGTTATGATTTTACGTCTGCTGTAGCGCACGGGAATGTATTTGGAATTCAACCACACCCAGAAAAAAGCCATAAAAATGGTTTACATATTTTAGAAAACTTTATAGGACTTTAATTATGAAAAAACAACATTATATTAAAAAGATCAATATTAAAAACTTTAAATGTTTTGATGACTTTAAGGCTGAAGGATTTAGTCGTGTTAACCTTATTGGTGGTAAAAATAATGTTGGGAAAACAGCTTTTATGGAAGCTTGTTTCATAGATGTGTGTGCTCATGACGTTAAAAGTTTTTCGACAGCTATAGTAAGTATTAAAGTTATGAGAGAAAATATAAATATTTTAGAAGAAGTCGTTGCTAAAAAGAAGAGATTTGATGAATCAGTAACTGGTAATTTAATGGAATTATCTAATGGCATATATATAGACTCAAATAAGAAAAAATTATCATATAAAATTGAAGAACATAATGGAGTTAAAAAATATATTTTTCAGCTTAATGATGAAAAGATTAAGGTAAATATTAAAGATTTTACATATATACATACAAAAAATGATAATATTAAATTTATTGATAATTTTGGCTTGTCGAATGGTGAAATAATTAGTAATTATTCAAATATCCAAAAATTAGATAGAGAAGAATATTTAAATATTGTGTTAAATAATTTTGATAGCGCTATAAAATCTTTTAAAATTATTGATGAGAAGCCTCAATGTAAAATAGGTGAAGAATATTTAGAGATTTCAGAACTGGGCGATGGAACGAGGCATTTAGTTTCCATAGTTTCTGCATTATTTAGTTGTCAAGATGGTTACCTATTCATAGATGAAATAGATAATGGTATTCATTACACAATGCTAGATGAAATTTGGAATATAATTTTTGAAGCATCTAAAACATTAAATGTTCAAGTGTTTGCAACCACACATTCAAAAGCTATGATAGATTCTTTTTTGAATACTTCAGAGTATTTAAATGATAAAGAAATATCTTTTGTAGAACTTGGAAGAGATAAAAATAATGAAGTGAAAGCAATAGTGATGGATGCTAAAAGATTGAAAATAGAACTACAAAGTGGCAATGAGGTTCGTGGATGGTAGCAATTCTTTTTGAGGGTAAATCTGATGAGGAATTCTTTCGTTCAATATTGAGTTTTTATCAACTAGATATTAGTAAAATATTGTTTTATAATTTTCAAGGTAAAGATAATATTTTAAATATTGGGCATAAAAAATATGATGAAATAGAAATTGATATTAGTGTAGGAAAAATACAAAAAGTTTTAGTTGTAGTTGATGCTGATAATGAATCTGATCAAAATCCTAATAGAGGGTTTGTGAAATCAAAAGAAGCTCTTAAAAAACTTTTAAGTGATTTGAATTTTGAAGTAAATATTGATTTTTATATTATGTGTGATGAACAAAAAGAAGGTAATTTAGAATCTTTTTTACTTTCTGTTTTAGAAGATACACAAAGAAAGTGTATTGATACATTTAAAGAGTGTTATCAATATGAATTAAGCGATAAATGGGTTTATAATAGTTTTTATAAACAAAAAAAACATCCATTTGATTTTTCACATTCAAACTTTGATAAATTAAAACAAAAATTACAAAACTTATATAAGGAAACATAATGACTTTATACCCAGCAATAGATTTAAAAGATGGACAAGCGGTTAGACTTACGAAAGGTCTTATGGATAGTGCAAAAATTTACTCAAATGAGCCTTATGAGCTTGTGAAAAAATTTGAAGAGATGGGAGCAGAGTGGGTTCATTTAGTTGATTTAAATGGTGCCTTCGCTGGTGAGCCAAAAAACCTGGATTCTATTATTAAAATTAGAGAAAATTGTAATGTAAAGTTAGAACTTGGTGGTGGTATTCGTGATGAAGCTACAATTCAAAAGATGCTTGAAATTGGAATTGATAGAATTATTTTAGGTTCAATTGCTGTTAAAGATCCACAATTTGTAAGAGACATGGCTTCAAAATATCCAATTGCTGTTGGAATAGATGCTATTGATGGTTATGTTGCAGTTGAAGGTTGGGGTGAAGTGAGTACGATGAAAGCAACTGACTTGGCTCGTGAGTTTGCAAATGCAGGTGTTGAAGCTATTATCTGTACTGATGTTGGTAAAGATGGAACTCTAAGTGGTGTAAATGTAGAGTTCACTTTAGATATAGCAAGAGCCAGTGGTGTGAGTACCATTGCAAGTGGCGGTGTTAAAGATGCCTCTGATATTGAAGCTTTGATTGCTACAAAAGAGGTTGATGGTGTGATTATTGGTAAGGCTTATTATGAGGGAACTCTAGACTTACCTAAGATGTTTAAACTTAAGGGTTAATAGTAAAACAAACAAAATTTTGCTATTATTATAAATATTAAAATTTACAAATTATTAAAAAGGATTTCAATTGAAATTACTTGTTGTTGATGACAGTTCTACAATGCGTCGTATTATTAAAAATACTTTAGCTCGTTTAGGTTATAAAGATATACTTGAAGGTGCTGATGGTGTTGAGGGTTGGGCTCAAATGGATGCTAATCCAGATATCGATATGTTAATTACTGACTGGAATATGCCAGAGATGAATGGTCTTGAACTTGTTCAAAAAGTTCGTGCAGACGATCGTTTTAAAGATACTCCAATCATTATGGTTACAACTGAAGGTGGAAAAGCAGAGGTTATTACTGCTCTTAAAGCAGGTGTAAATAACTACATCGTTAAACCATTTACTCCTCAAGTACTAAAAGAAAAACTTGGTGCTGTTATGGGTGTCGCTGAGTAATGCAAGATCACTACTATGAGTTAGTAGTAAAAGTTTCATCTCACCACTCACTTTTCTCAGATTTTTTATCAGATACGGTTCCTATCGGTTTTGAAGAGACTGACGAGGGGTTTATAATAAGAAATGAAGATGAACTAGATACTATTGTATGGGGTCTAGAGCAGTTCACTGAAGCACTTAATAAAGCTCTTAATGAAACTATAGAACTTGAGTGTGAGCAAAACAAACTCAAAAATAGTGATTGGGTTGAAGTTTATCAAAAAAGCATCTCTCCTCTAAAAATTGATAAGTTCTATATTCATCCAACTTGGAATGAGCCAAGTGAAGATTTGATAAATATCGTGATTGATCCAGCACTTGCGTTTGGAACAGGTCACCATCCTACAACAGCATCATCTCTTAAAGCCGTATCTCGATATGTAAATGAAGGTGACAGTGTTATAGATGTAGGCTGTGGTAGTGGAATACTAGGCATTGGAGCTATGAAACTTGGTGCTGTGGTAGATGCTTGTGACACAGATCCTGTTTCTATTGAAAATTCAATTAAAAATGCAAAACTAAACTCTTTAAAATTCTCGAATATTTGGGAAGGTTCTGGTTCTCTTAGTAGTTCAAAGTACAATGTAGTTGTAGCAAATATTGTCGCTGACGTACTAACTTTTATAGCTAAAGATTTAAAAAACGCTATGAAAGAAGATGCAGTCTTAATTCTTTCTGGTATTTTAGATAAGTATGAAACAAAAGTTTTAAATTTTTACAAAGATTGTGAAATAGTAGAAAGAATCGCCCAAGATGAATGGGTAACATTAGTCTTAAAACAAAAATAGGAAATAAAAAATATAATGCAAAAAAACGATCAAAATAATAACGACAATAATTTTTTTAACAAAAATCCATTAATTACATTTGCAATTTTTTCAGTTGTTGTAATTTTACTCTTTAAAGTAATGGTTGGTGAGGGCTCAGGAGCTAATAATGCAATGGCCTCATCTAACACTAGAACCAAGCAGGTAAGCTATTCAGAACTGAAATCTCTTGTAGATTCAAAGAGTGTGAAAAAAGTTGAGATAGGGCAAAATTATATTAAAGCTACTTCAACTGATGGTGCATTTGTTTATACTACTAGAATAGTTAAAGGTGACACAAAACTTGTTGAAGCACTTGATAAACGAGGTATAGAGTATGCTGGTTTTAGTGAAACGAACTGGTTTACAGAGATGTTTGGATGGTTATTCCCATTTTTAATTATCATTGGTATCTGGATGTTTTTCGCTGGAAGAATGCAAAAGAGTATGGGTGGTGGAATCCTTGGTATGGGTAACTCTAAAAAAATGGTTAACTCTGAAAAACCAGATACTAAGTTTGATGATGTTGCTGGTGTTGAAGAGGCAAAAGAGGAAGTTCAAGAGATAGTTGACTTTCTTAAATACCCTGGTCGTTATGTTGAAATTGGAGCTAAAATACCTAAAGGTGTACTTCTTGTTGGTTCCCCTGGTACGGGTAAAACTCTTCTAGCAAAAGCAGTTGCAGGTGAAGCAGATGTTCCATTTTTCTCTGTAAGTGGTTCGAGTTTTATTGAGATGTTTGTTGGTGTTGGTGCGGCTCGTGTTCGTGACCTATTTGAACAAGCAAAAAAAGATGCTCCAAGTATTATCTTTATTGATGAGATAGATGCTATTGGTAAGAGTCGTGCTGCTGGTGGTATGATGGGTGGAAATGATGAGCGTGAACAGACTTTAAACCAACTTCTTGCAGAGATGGATGGTTTTGGTACTGATACTCCTGTAATCATTTTAGCTGCTACAAACAGACCTGAAGTTTTAGATGCTGCTTTACTTCGTCCTGGGCGTTTTGATAGACAAGTTTTAGTTGATAAACCAGACTTTGAAGGTCGTATTAAAATCCTAAAAGTACATATGAAAAATGTGAAAATGGACAATGATGTTCAAATAGAAGAGATTGCTCGTTTAACAGCAGGATTAGCTGGTGCAGATTTGGCAAATATCATTAATGAAGCTGCACTTTTAGCAGGTAGAAAAAGTCAAAAAACTGTAAAACAGAGTGATCTGTTTGAATCAGTTGAGCGTGCTATTGCAGGACTTGCTAAAAAATCACGTCGTATTAATCCAAAAGAGAAAAAGATAGTTGCATACCATGAGAGTGGACATGCACTTTTAGCTGAGACTACGGTTGGAGCTAAAAAAGTATCTAAGGTTTCTATTGTTCCTCGTGGACTTGCGGCTCTTGGATATACACTTAATAAACCAGAAGAAGATAAGTTTATGATGCAGCGTCATGAACTTTGGGCTGAAGTAGATGTTCTTCTTGGTGGTCGTGCTGCTGAACAGGTCTTCATAGGTGAAATCTCAACTGGTGCTGGTAATGATTTAGAACGTGCGACAGATATTATCAAGTCTATGGTTCAAACTTACGGTATGAGTGATGTAGCAGGGCTAATGGTTCTAGAAAAAAGTAGACAATCTTTCATAGGTGGTCAACAGCAGGCTACACGTGAGTATAGTGAGAAGATGGCTGAAGATATGGATACATTTATTAAATCGTCACTAGAAGAGCATTATGAGGCTGTAGTAGCTAGACTTGAAGAGTATAAAAATGCAATAGAAAGCATGGTTGCACTTTTATATAAAAAAGAGAATATTACAGGTGAAGAAGTTAGAGAGATAATCATTAATTTTGAGAAAGAGAATAACATAGAATCTAAAGTTTCAGAGGATACAGATAGTATAGAATCTGAACTTAAAGTGGATGCTACGATGAGTGATAAAGAGTCTGAATCAGAGTCTCCAAAAGATGATAGAGAACAGAGTGATGAAAAGTAATCTTCTCCCTGTTTCAAGTGCTGGCTTTAAATATATAGCTAGTGCATTTTTAGCACTTATAATCTTCTCTATTTTTGATATTGAGTTTTTAGTACTTCTCTCTTTTATTTTAATGCTTGCGTTTGTATTTATATTTAGAAATCCAGAGAGAGAAGTTCCATCGTTTGAAAAAAATTCTTTTGTATCACCAGTTGATGGAAATGTTATATCTATAGAAGATATTCAAGACTCTGAGTATACATATAAGCTTGAAATAGATAGCACTTACTTAAATGTGGGTGTTTTAAGAACACCTCTTGATGCTACTTTACAAAGTGTAGTACAAAGAAGAGGTGCACGTTTATCTAGCACTTCTTCTCTGTGTGAAGATATCAATGAAAACGCAGAGCTTATCTTTGTTGATGAAAATTCAAATAGTGTGAAAATTGTGCATAGATTAAAAAGAAGCTTTGATGATATTTCAATAGATTCTAAAAACAGTCAAAATATTAAACAGGCTTCTAGGTATGGTGTTATGACAAACGGGACAACAACAATTTATCTACCTAAAAACTTTAGACTAAATGTTACAATTGGCAGTGAGCTTAAAGGTTCTACTACTCTTATTGGTTACTTTTCTTAGTATTCTTTTCTACAAATAGTTCATCTTCATTTATTTCAAAGTCAAAGTACTTTGATCTAAAAGAGTTGTCTTGAATTCTTGAGAGTTGAATTGTAGCACCCTCATTATTTTTAATCTCAAGATAAAGCAAAGCAAGGGCATATCTACTCTCATAAAAACTGCCATCCTTCATCTTAGATAACTCAAGCAGTGCTATCGCATTTTCATGATGTCCAGCAGCCGTAGAGGCTACGGCTGCAAGATAGAGTGTATAGGCATCACGAATTTTCATCTCATCTATTAGATGATTGTAATGAGTATATGACTCTTCATAGCGTTTGTCGTAGAGTGAGGCTAGTGCTAAAGCACTCTCTATTTCGTGTGTATCCTCTATGGTACTTTCTAAAACACTTTTTAGCTGCTCTCTTAAGAAGTATAATTTCCCTGTTATAAGATTTTGCTGTATATATAAATATCTTGTTATATATGGTCCATAATAGAGGTCATTAAAATTAAATTGCTGATTTTTAAGATAGTTTAAGACCTCAGATGCATATTGAGTAGTTTTCAAATTATCATACTTTGCATCGATATACATCATATGTGGAAGGATATCATTTGGAAGTAAAATAGTTAATTTGGTAGCTGATTTTTTAGCAACATCTAATATATCAAGCTTTAGGGATATTATAATATTAAGTGCAAGATAAAGAGGTCTCTGTTTATAGTCATTATCTAGCCAATCAATAGCAGAGATAAAGTTATTTTCACTTACATAGAGTAATGTTTGATACAGGTCTATCTCTTCGCTTGGTTCCTCATTAGCAATAGAGTCTTTAAGAATTGATTTGAGTTTAGCGTTGTCTTTATTAATGAGTTGAGCGGTTAAAATTGTATATACACCAGATAAATAGTTTTTTGCATCCAGATGATATGAGCGGATAAAGTGCTCGTGAGCTTGTACTATATTGCCCATCTGTGCATATGTAAGTGCAAGGTTATAGTGAAGTATTGAGTGTTTAGGTTGAATCTTTACTAGCTTTTGTAGATCCTCATTTGCATCTCTTATTTTAAATGAAAGTGCTTTTTTTATAGCTTTTGTAATTCCAATATTTACACTTGAAGATGAGGCACTCTTTTTTAGGTACTCTTTTGCAGATTCTATATTATCAATATATATATTTGCGTTTCCTTTTCTTATATAACTGATGGTTTGATTTGCATTAAATACTTTGTATGGAGAGAAGTAAAATATTTTTTGATAGTTTAGATTTTTTGAACTAGCAATATTTCTTCTATATTCTTTTTGCGCTTTTTTAGCATCAAAGAGTGACTCTTTTAAATGTACCCTAATAGGATAATGTTTATATACTTCCTCAGGAAACATGTCTGTAACATTTTTTATCTCTTTAGTTGCACTGGAAATTCGACCAGCTTTTAAATTTATGAGACCAAGCGCAAGTTGAGCTTTGACTGGTTGAATATTTTTGAGGATAGCTTCATTTAAATGATTGATTGCCAATGTAAAATCACCAACTCTAGCATAAAGAAGAGCTATGCTAAAGTCATCATAATCTTCTAAATTCATTTGCATAACTTCAATTGCATCATAATCATTTCTAAACATTGCATTTATTTTTGTACTGAGGTCTTTGTGAACCAATGGATATTCATCAGACGTTTTATTTTTGAGTGCACTAAGAGCTTCTAGATAGTTGTTGTTATAGTAGCTTATAAGAGCATAGTAGTATGAGTAGAGTGGAGAGTCAATCTCATGTGAAAGATAGGCGTGAGCTAAATCTAGATAGTATCTAAAACTCTCTTTATCATTTAAATGCAGTGAACATACAGCCGCGTTTATAGCACTTACACATCTTTTTTCATCACTCTGTATAGCTTTTTGAAATGTATTTAGTGCCAATTGATACTGCTCATTTTTTAGCTGAGCTACTCCAAGATTATATTGGGAGATTGCTTCGCTGTAATGCGCTATTTTTTCATAAAGATAGAGTGCTTCATCTTTGGAACCACTCGAGTAAAGATAGTTGGCTTTTGCTATCATACCTTCTAACTTACTTGTTTCAATCTGCTCTGTAGAAGGCTTTTGGAGTTTTTCCTCGATTAAGGACATACTCGCAATTTCTTCTTCATCTGAAGAGTTTAAATCGACTATAAGAGTGGTGAAAATAATTACAATGAGAAGAATTGCAATAGCCCCAAAGATAATATTTTTTTTCTTATTTGAGTTTTTATTATCTATGTTTAGATTTGTCTGAGCAAAATCATTGTCAATTTCAGCAGCTTCGCTGTCTTCTATGATTATAATCTCTTCTATTGCTTCAGCCATTAATCACCCTATTTAATCTTTGTAATACTCTGTACAAAGCAATTAAAGTACCATTATGATAACCTATCAAAGACTTCTTTAAATTCTTGATTTACGCTTAAAAATATATCAATAAGGTCAGGGTCAAAGCTCTTTTCTCTCTCCCTCATTATAATTTCAACGGCTTTTTCATGAGAAAACCCCTCTTTGTATACTCTTTTACTTCTCAGTGCATCATATACATCTGCAATAGCAACAATTCTTGCTGATTTTGGAATGTTTTCACCATAAAGCCCTTCAGGGTAACCACTCCCATCCCACTTCTCATGATGATACATTGCTATATCACTTGCAGTCTTTAAATAACTGTCTTTATTGAAGCTATCTTTAAAGGATATATTTGCTTTTTTAAGTACTTCTCCACCGAGTAGAGCATGTGTTCTGATTATAACAGTCTCTTCTTCATTTAATTTTTCAGGTTTTGTGAGTATATCTTTTGGAATCATAAGTTTCCCGATATCGTGCAGTATAGAGGCAAAAGGTATTGTAGTTCTATTTTCTATAGGGTTTTGATCAGTAACAGGTAAATAATTAACTATTAACGATGTGTACTGCTCAATTCTTTTTACATGTGTACCTGTGTCATCATCATAGCTTTCAACCATATTAGCAATAGCTTCAATAGATATTTTTTGTGTAAATATTATCTCTTTAGCTTGTTCTTTTACTTTTTCATCGAGATTTTTATTTAGATCTTCGAGTTCATGACGATACTTTATTAACTGCTTTTGATTACTAACCAACTTTGAAGATTTGTATAAAACACTCATAAGTTGAGTTGGAGAGAGAGGTTTCATGATAAAGTGAGTAATCCCTATGTTTATAAGTTCTATTAGCCTTGAAGAGTCATTATAGGCTGAGATTACTATTACACTCTGCTCAATGTTTATTTTATGTATTTCTTGTATTAGCTCAACACCATTCATGAGTGGCATGTTGATGTCTGTAATTAAAATATCATAATACTCAGAGTTTTTTTCGTAGTATTCTTTATACTTTTGAAGTGCAATTAAGCCGTTGTTAGCGGTGGTAGCACTTGCAAAAAAATCTTCTAAAACTTCACTAGTCTCTTGTAAAAGCTGTTCATCATCTTCTGCATAAAGTACATTTAAATTTTTTGAGTAATTCAAAATATCCTGTAAATTCATTTAAGACCTTTATAAATTTAGCATCTATTTATATTTGTATATACTAGCATATTTAAGATTATAATTTTATAACTTTATATCTATTTGTCTTGTTGAAATATGGTAAAATACAATTGATTATAATAGTAAGGATTTCCTCTTGGTTCATATTTTTTACAAAAAATCAACATCTGTCCAAGCCCAAGCAACTATTAATGCTTTCGAATCTGTTAAAAAGCTTGATATATCCGGATTAAAAACAGTTGAGAATAGTGATGTTTATTTTGTTGAAATAGATAAAGTTGAGAAACAAATCTTACTACATATAAAACAGTTATTTTCAAATAAAACAGATAGTTTAATATACTTTTTTATTAATGACTCACACTCTTTGATGCTGTTTCAGTTGTCGTCTTTATTAAATGTAAAGACTATCGTGACTCCAAAAAGTGATATGACTAAGGTTTTAGCAAGTATTAAAAAAGATATATCTCTTAAACAAATGACTCAACTAGAGCATGTTATAGCAGACACTATGACTCATGACCACTGCTTTATGATTTTTAACTCTAATAATCTTAAATACGCAAGTCAAAAACTTTATGATGATTTTAGTTGTAAAGATTTAGATGATGTAAAATTAAAAGTATGTACACAGTTTAAATTGGGGGATCTTTTAAATGATATTATCTCTTTTGAGGAGAGTGTTTACTTCGCCTTAAACTCAAAAACATATAACATTGACCTTGCTCCTTCAACTGTAAATGGTGATAAATTTATCTATCTTGAAAAAGTCTCTGAAGCAGATTCACACAACAGACTCGATGTTGATTTTATAAAAAACCGCATCTACTTTATCGAAGTTTTAAAAGAGAAAATTTTAGAAAAAAGTATATCAGATTCTAAGCTTGGAGTTATAACTATTCAGGTTGAGAATATAAAAAAACTAAAAGATGATTGGACTGAATACGATATAGAAGAGTCTATTCATGCCTTACTTTTAGAGGTAAATGGAGCTATACAGTCTCACGATTTATTGACACAATATGATAATGGCTTATATTTGATACTATTTGATGGCTTAGATTTTGAATCCATAAAGTCAAAAGCTTTAACTATCCAAAATCATATCCTCATGTACATGAAAGATAAAAAGATAAAACCAATAGTTGGACTTTATGCTCTTGATGTAAATGATTTGGAGTTAAATAAAACTTTAGAGATTATTTATAATCTCTCAAGAGACGAGGTTTCAACTAAAGATATTAATGCTGATATACTTCATAAAATAATAAATGTAAGTGAAGAGATGGATGATAGAGAAGTAATAGACATACTTCTCCAAGCAATTTTTACAAACAAATCACCGATAAAATTGATAAATATATATAAAGGTTTATGCATAAATACTTCCTCTGTAATTTTAAAAACAACGGCAGATGAAGTGGATGTAACGTTTCAGCAACTACAGGGGACTGTAATGAATTTTGAAAAATCTACTGTTATCCAATCTTCTAGCTTTTCAAAAGATATTGTTGCTGATGTAGTGTACGTAAATACAAAGAAAAAATTTGCACGTCTTAATAATTTTAGATTTGCGCAAGGAAGTGCCAACTCTAGAAAGTACAGTAGGGTTACATGTTCGCAAAGAACCCCAATAGCAGTTCTTCATGATAAAGGTACTCTAAACGGTAGTATATTAGACATCTCTATGAACTCCATCGCTATTAAAACAAGACTCTACGATAATATAGAGTCACTAGAGCTTAGTGTTGTAACTCTAAACTTCACTCTTCCAAACAATAGTCCAGAGGGTTATGTAAAGTTGTCATTGGAAGCAGAAGTTAAGTTTATAATGTGTGATAAAGACTTTTGTAAGGTTATTGTAGACCTATATGAAAACCAAGCTAGTGAGTCTATTTTAATGGAATATGTTTATAATAGACAAAAAGAGATAATAATTGAGCTTAAAAGACAAACAAGCTTTTTGAGCTAATTATAATGATAAAAAAGGCATAGAAATGTCAAACCGTATTAAAGCTATCGAGCAAGTGCGAGATGAAGTTCTTCTACGTATTAAAACAGAGAAAAATGCAAGAGAGTTTGTGTTAGAAGAATTAAATGCTGGAAATTTTGGAAATATCATATCATATTTTTCATGTGAGAAAACACTCCACCTTCAAGTACATTTGTTGTATTTGAAATAGATAAGGCAAGTTTGTTCTCAGACTTCTAAATGCTGCTCTAATTCTTGGATGAGTATATAGAAGTTTACCAGTAGTTGAAGAGATACTTTTTTCATCTAAAAAATATTGATATGTTTCGTGCCATTCATCTAATTTACTCAACTTTCGCACATAGATTCCAATAAATCCACAAACTTAAGTTAAGTATTAAAGCCCATAAATAGCCACTTTTCAGTATAATTTTGTTCCTACAACATCAT
>Ga0256844_10000094_pt1 | contig 35730 bp, 29 predicted proteins | sample MusselsmetaG_FD_189100 | JGI IMG/M metagenome (GOLD analysis project Ga0256844, IMG submission 189100) | Mussel associated microbial communities from hydrothermal vent at the East Pacific Rise, Pacific Ocean - Mussels | ecosystem: Host-associated > Mollusca > Shell > Unclassified ... | reverse complement strand
TGAATTTAACAATACACTAAATTGTAAGTAATTTCTTACAATTTAGTAAATTTTTTTTAGTATAAAAATATACTACTAAGGTAACAATATATGTTGAATACCCTTTTGGGTGGTTTAAGCTCACATTCAAACCATACAATTTTAAATGAGATAAACATACCAGAGACCGCAAACAACATTTCCATAAATTCTTACTCGAATGGATTAGTCGCCCAATACTCTGAATATAAACCCTCTATAAATCTGGATAATGATCAATACCTAATATCATTAACTGGTTTTTTACTATGGAAAGTCAATAAGAAAGCAATCAATAGTATCGAAGAATTAGAAGCATTTCTTCATCAATATTCAAATAAGGGCGTTAAAGTTTTAAAACAACTAACAGGTCAATTTTGTCTTGTTATCATTGATAAAAAAAATTGTTCCTGCCTTATTGCCAATGATATTATGGCAACTTATCCTGTTTATTATAGTTATACCGAAAATAATAATTTTGTATTTGCAAATAAATTATCATTTCTTAAAACAAACTCAACAACAAACCTCTCTCTCAATCCCCAGGCAATCTATAATTATATTTATTTCCACATGATACCTGGACCAGAAACAATTTATAAAAATATTTTCAAACTTGAACCCGGACAATTTATTTTTTTTAAAGATAATCAATATGCTACAAGTTACTATTTACCCCCGTCTTTTTCTGAAACCACAGAAAAGAATGAAGACGAATTGGCTTCCGAGATATACACAACTTTAGATAAAAGTGTTAAGTATTTTATCCATAATTCAATAACGAATGGTTGTTTCCTAAGTGGCGGATTAGATAGTTCTGCTGTAGCTGGCCTATTGGCAAAAAACACAAAAAATCAGGCAAAAACATTTTCTATTGGCTTTCCCGTTAAGGAATATAATGAAATTGAATACGCTCGAACTGCCTCTAAAGTCTTTAATACAACTCAGTTTGAGTATTTTATTCAACCTGATGATGTAACTAATGTAATAAACAAAGTTGTTTCAGCCATGGATGAACCTTTTGGTAATTCTTCTGTGATCCCCGTATATTATTGTGCAAAATTAGCTAAGGAAAATGGTGTTAATCATCTTCTTGCAGGTGACGGCGGAGATGAAATATTTGCCGGTAACACACGTTACGCTAAACAAAAAGTATTTGAAGCCTATTTTAAAATCCCAAATTTTATAAGAAACGTTTTTATTGAACCTCTATCAAGAAAACGGCTTCTCACATCCAATTTTATTGGTAGAAAGTTAAAAAGCTATGTAGAGCAAGCAAATATCCCATTACCTGAAAGACTTGAAACATATAACTTTCTACATTTAAATAAACCTGAAGATGTTTTTACCAGTGATTTTCTTTCTTCAGTAGTTCAAGATGCTCCGCTGAATTTAATAAATAAAACCTATCAGCGACCCGATAATGCCAGCTCATTAAATCGCATGTTATTTTTGGACTGGAAACATACGCTTGCTGATAATGATTTAAGAAAAGTAAATATGATGTGTGAATTGGCAGGAGTGGATGTCAGTTACCCTATGTTAAGTCCTGAAATGATAGAATTATCCTGTAATATTCCTTCCAGACTTAAATTAACACCACATAAATTACGCTATTTATATAAAAAGGCAATGAAGGGTTTTTTACCTGAAAGTATTATTAATAAATCTAAGCATGGCTTTGGGTTGCCTTTTGGAATATGGACAAAAACAGATAAAAATCTGCAGAAAATAGCTTATGATTCAATTGAAGCATTGAAGGCTTACAATATTTTTAATGAATCATTTTTAGAAGAAACGATAAAAAGTCATCAGGAAGTTCATGCTTCTTTTTATGGTGAACTTATTTGGATATTAATGATTTTAGGGCTTTGGCTTGATGAGCATTCAAAATAAACAGGCTCAAGGTTGGATCACTTTAATCTGGTCATTTGCTTAGTTTGACAAGAATGAACTCTTATCCAAAGTTCATATTACTTTAATGAGTTCCAATAAGTAAGCCTATAATACTGAGATCCTCATCTATTTCTGGCCAATAAATACCTTCACCGTCACCTAACAATTCCCAATTTTCAAGCTGTTTTTTTGTTGCATGAGAAAGTTTGGGGAACCATACTAGTGGTGCAGAAACAGTTCTTCCATCGACCAGTTCAACAACGATACTTTCTTCTGTACATGATACCGCTTGTGCTTGTGGATGTAACTCAACCGCTAAAGTGCTCATTCCAAGCCTCCAAAAATATTTCTCTGTTTTCAATAACTAATAATTCAAGTTTTCTCAATTCTATAGGAGAAAATCTTGTTGAGCTTGCAAGCGCTACTGGCCTCAACCAAAATTTTGCCAGCATTCTCTCTCTTTGAATATGAATATGTGCAGGTTCACTATTTTCATTACTATAAAAGAAAAAACGAAAAGGACCTATTCTCAACACTGTGGGCATATTATATTCTACTGTAATTTATAATTTTTTTCTCTTAATACTTAAATACTAAACTTTATTGAAAAGTATTAGTTTTAGTAATCTGAGCATAAACATTATTGGGGTTTTATCCCATGGGGTGAATCGATATAACTGAAAATGATCAGTATCTTTTTTATTAATACCCCAATTAGTCGTCACTGCACATTTGAAGCCTGCTTTTTCTACCAGTTTTGCATGTTCAACATTATAGTCTTTATCCAATTTTCCATTTGGATAGGCAAACGTCGTTATTTTTTCATTTAATAGTTTTTCAAGGTATTGCTTACCTTCTATAAGCTCCTTGTTCACCACTGAATTCTCTTCTGACATTAGAATGGGATGGTTTGATGTATGACCACCAATTTCCATTCCTGAGTCATGTAATACTTGAATATCACGATCATTCATCATCAGGTCATCTGGTAATTTAACTTCACAGATTTTATTCACTTCAGCCACGAATTGATTTCTTTCAGATAATGATTGATATTTTGCCTTCTTAATAATATTCTCAATGGCTATTAATTTTTCATTTTTTGAACCCAGTATGTGCTGCTCTAAACCAATATGAGATAAATCTATTGCCTCTTTTTTTGTCGATTTAATGGATTCAATAATGATATCATTCCACATAATACCACCATTTAAGAAACCTGTTGCGATAAAAAAAGTGGAGGGGACTTTTCTTTTTTTTAAGATTGGGAGTGCATCGTTCAGGTTATCTTTATAACCATCATCAAATGTCACAACAACGCTGCCTGCTGCTAATTCATTATTTTCTAGTTTTTTTATTGAATCACTAAGTATTAAAGGCTTAAGGTATTGGCTGATAAGAGCCATCTGCCAATCAAACGAGAGGTGGTCCATATCACTGTCAAAAAACAGGTCTTTTTTATCTTGAACTCTATGATAATTTAAAATAAGTAATTTATTCTTACTCACTTTTTTTATAAAAACTGAAAGAATACTTAATATTAAATGTTCTATTTTTCCCATGCCCATTTCTTTTTTATTATTTTGTTCTCAATACTATTTTCTTCTTTTTTAACTATTATTTTTTCTTCTTGTTTAGCATCAATAAGTTGTTTAAGTAAGACTGTGATTGCCATTAAATGATAAGGTAAATCCCAATAACCTAAACCTAAAAAAGCACCTCCACTTGCATATGCGATAAGTGAAACTTGCAATATCCTTGCCAAATCATTTGCCCAGGATAACTCCTTATGCTCTTTAGTAGAATGAATAATCTTAGCCAGGTATCTCCAACTCAAGAAAAAGATGGTAAAAAAAAGCAACAGGCCCATATAACCTTGTTCACCTAAAACCTCAAAATAAATACTATGTGCATCATGTACGTCATCAGGCACAGGAGCATACTGTGCAAATGTTTCTTTAGACCAATGATTATAACCACCTGCAAAAAAACGATCATTAGCGAGATTAATAGCAACTGTCCATGCATTTATTCTGCCCATAGCAGAAGCATCTTCTTCATAGGTCTCAATCGTATTCATACGGTCATAAAATTTTGCTGGCATAAAGAGTAAAGCAATTGATAGTAATATGCTTCCTACTATCATTGTTATTATTTTATTTGGCATCTTTAACCATAAAAAAAATGCCATGCAAAACAAAGCTAAAAAAGCACCCCGGGAATAGGTACCCAGAACCATAATAGTAGACAGTCCAATTGCAATAAAAAGTCCCCATTTAAGCCATTTATTTTCTGCCTGCATTCGCAGATAAATAAATAAAGGTATAATAATTAATACTGCAAGGCCTAATTCGTTATTCCCCTCAATGTAAGACCCAGAAGGTCCCCAAACCTTGTACCCTCCCCCAGTTAACAGGGTAAAAAGTCCACCTTTAATTCCATAAAAACCAATTGACAAAGCAATTGTCCATATTAATTGGTTTATTCTTTCTTTGGTGTTAATTAAAAGTAAGGTTAAAAAAACAACTAATTGAATTTTATAAACTTTTATTAGTTGAAGGAGCGCATCTTCTGGAAAAAGAGCAAAGATTGTTCCAATGCCCATATAAATAATAAAAATTATCCATATTATAGTCAGGCTGTTTACAGGAAAAACTTTTTTCTCTTTTGAAAACAACATTGACAGCATCGTAACAATGGCGACAAACTGAGCGAAAGGGGCAGTATAAGCAAAACCATAGGCTAAACGGTGTGGATTCATATATCCCAACCACGACCAAACCAATATACCTATATAAGGTTTTCGTAAGGTATAAATTAAACCAACAAAGACAATGAATGTGACGAGTATATCGCGCATTTTTCTATTTTAGCCTGACATTTTATTAATAACATAGCGATATTTTCCAGAACGTTCTGCTGAGATGTTCTCTACGTATAGAATATCAACTTTCACGCTATCACCAAGGCGTTGTTTAAACTGTGCAATAATTTGCTGTTCTGAATTTGTTTGGTATTGATGATCTATTTTTATCTGAACTTCTAGCTGATTCAACTGATATTGAATAATTTTAAATGCATCCACTCCACTAACATCTCTTAGAATATAAATGAGAGATAGGCCATGCATAGCAGTACCATCCGTTGCATATATAAAATCCGTTGTTCGTCCCTGAATTTCTTTTAACACAGGTAAGCCCCTACCGCAGGCACATTTTTCATCAGATAAAATACCTATATCCCCGGTACGATAGCGAATAAAGGGAAAGTCAATTGTTGCTAAATGTGTGACAACAATTTCACCTTGTTCTCCTATAGGTAAAACATTACCATCATTATCAATAATTTCTACAATAATATCTTCAGCCGTAATATGCATACTGCCTTCAGGGCATTGATGTGCAATAAAACCAGCATCACGACCACCATAGCCATTGGCAACTGGACAATTGAAAGTCGATTCTATTTGTTGTCTTTGATAATCATATAAGCGCTCTGATGTCACAAAAGCAACTTTTATGCCTGTGTTTCTTAAATTAATCTGATGCTTTTCTGCATATTCTGCCATCATATTCATTACAGAAGGATAACCAAAAAGCATGGCCGGGCGAGTATCTTTTATAATCTGTAAAAAGTCTTCAATTTTCTTATCATTGAGTTCAAAAGCGGACAATAGCTTAGTGCGTATTAACTTGTCTCTAATAAGACGAATATAATCTTGTGTACCTAACTCAATGGGAGACCCCCATAAAACAATTTCTTTATCACCTAGATCAACATTCCACCATCTAGTTGCACGCCACTTTGCAGCCACATCATGACTCATCCTTTCTTTACCAATAAAAAAAATAAGAGGTTCTCCACTTGAACCTCCGGTATTAAAGCGTGATAAATTCTTAGCATTTTTTGATTTTAGATCATCTATATTATTTCTGATAATTTCTTTATTAAGAAAAGGGAGTTTTTGCAAGTCTTCAAGTGAATTAAAATCCGATACATTTATACCTAATTCATCACAAAGTTTATGATAGTAGGAGACAGAATCTATACTTTTTTTTATTAATTTTTGCAGTTTTTGGATTTGTAATGATTCTAGTTTTTGAGCATCCCACCACTGACTATCTTCCATTGACTGCTTTATTTTCACAGTATCATGTTTTTTAAACCATTCATGTAATGGAAAAATTATCTTTGTAATAAATAAAGTATATATGGAGCTTGATGTCATGCTCTTGATTCACTCAATATTGATTCATAACTTTGGTATAACTTTTCTTTTACATTTAACCAGGTAAATCGTTCTGCTAATTGCAAACCATTTACTCGTAACTTATCTTTTAATGCGGGTTGATTTAAGACCGTATCAACCAGTTTTGACATTGCTTCCGGAGTATTTTTTTTCATTAGCATCGCCGTTTCTTCATGTTTAACCAGCCAGGGAATTCCTCCTGCACTAGAGGAAATAACGGTAACCCCACATGCCAGAGCCTCAATTATAGAGTTAGGCGTATTATCAATGGTGCTGGCGTTAAGCATAATATCAGCACTTTGATATAACTGTGCTATTTCTTTTCGTTCTAATTTTCCAGTAAAAGTGACTTTACTTTCAATATGGCAAGTTTTTACTAATTGTTCAAGATTTTTCTTTTCTGGCCCTGAACCTGCAACAGTTAATTTTGCATTAGGATACTGATTTAAAATAATCTGAAAAGACTTAATAACAATCTCATTGCCATATATCTTTTCCAGGTTTCGTGTCACTATAAAATGCAATTTTTGTTCAGATTTTTTGTTTATATTTGGCCTGAATAAATCAAGATCAATTAAGTTAGGGACAATATTGGTTTTTATATCCCAATGTTGGAAAACAGACTGCAAAAAAGCTGTGGGTACGATAACATCCGAGGCGGTCTTTAATGATGGATAAATCCATTTCCATGAACGCTTAAAAAAGGCATCCGCTTCACCACCACGATAATTAATTACTACAGGTACACCTTTAATTTTCGCAATTAATAAAACAGGTGCTGAAAACAAAAACCATGACCAACCTGAATTTGATAAAACATGAAATAATTTTACTTTACCTGCCATCTGCCAGATGGAATAGAGATACAAGTTCAAACGGAATAAAGAACGAATTATTTTTACCTTAGCTATCCAGGCCGGTCTATAACTTTCATTTGTTCTAATAAAATAAACTTCTTTACCATCCTCAATCAGGTAATCAAAGAGTAATTGTGCCTGATTCGCCATTCCCCCAGCAGGTGGTGGTGAAGGAGCAACCAAAGCCAACGAAAAGTTCTTATCTAGCAAGAGCTATACCTATTCCAACACAAGCGATGAATAAATCGATTTGTAGCGTCCAATACTCACTACCCAGTTTCTTTCTTTTTCAACAAACTCACGCCCTGCCTGTTTATAGCCTTCCCAGTTTTTCTGGTTATTCGCTAATGAACTTACTGCATCTACCAGTTCCTGTGCACTGCCTGCAGAAAACAGCACACCATTAACACCATCTGTAATGAGTTCTTTGTGCCCACCCACATCTGAAGCAATAAATAATTTTTTTTGCGCCATGGCTTCCAATGGTTTTAGTGGTGTCACCAGCTCCGTTAGACGCATCGATAAACGCGGATAGATAAGAATATCAATCAGATCATAATAATTTTGTACAACACTATGATCGACTCTACCGGTAAAAACAACGTATTGTTCAATATCCAGATCAATAACCTGCTGTCTGAGTCTTTGTTCTTCAGGGCCACCACCGACAAGCAACACTTTAATATTATTTAGTTGTTTAATAATTATCGGAACCGCTTCTAATAAGAGCGCAAGCCCCTCATAGGCATAAAAAGATCCGACAAAACCAAGTACTAAATGATCAACTAAATTATATTTTGCAACGAGTTCAGGATCTTTGCTATCAGAAATTGAGAATTTATCAATATCCACCGCATTAGGTATGACAGTAACTTTATCCTCTGCTATACCACGAGCAATAATATCCTTTTTTAAGCCTTCACAGATTGTAGTCACAGCCTGGGCATTTTTTATAACATACGTTTCCAGGGCACGAGTCAGTTTATAGCGCCAGCCCAATTCTTTGCTAGTACCATGATCAACAGCAGCATCTTCCCAAAATGCTCTGATTTCATAAACCACAGGAATATTAAATTGTCTACCGACCCGGATAGCAGCAACCCCATTCAGAGCGGGTGAGTGAGCATGAATAATGTCAGGTTCTATTTCTTCAACGACTTCTTTTAGCCTTTTTTTCAATAGGCTGATCACGAACCATTGGTTCAATAAAGGGATTTTTTGTTGCCAACTTGACAACTCATCACTGCGATAAAATAATAATTTATCAATTGTTTCAGAGGACTGTTTAACACGTCCTTGCTTGGGACTGGTTATATGGAAAGTTTGCCAGCCTAATTTTTGCTGCTCTCGAAGAATTGAGCGGCTGCGAAAAGTATATCCGCTATGCAGTGGTATTGAGTGATCAAATACATGTAGGATTTTCACTAATTTATTACCTATATTTTATAGGGTATTTACCCCTCCCCGCTGACGCGGTACTCCCCCTTATCAGGGTATTTTGTGTTAGGTTAAATCTTTAACGTACCAGTCCATGGCTTCTTCAAGGCCTTCATCAATCACATGAGTGGGCTGGTAGCCTAATAGTGTCTGTGCTTTTGAAATATCCGCCTGCGAATGACGCACATCACCAGCACGAAAGTCACGATAAACAGGCTGTACTTCTGATAAACCTGGCACACGTGCTATTAGTTTTTCCTGAATAAAATAAAAAAGTTCATTTAATGAAGTTCTGTGATTTACAGCAACATTATAGACCTGATTACTAGCCTCTTTATTTTCTGTTGTGGCTGCCAGTATATTCATTTGCATTACATTTTCGATATAACAAAAATCCCGGCTGGTTTCACCATCACCATTTATATAAACGGCCTCCCCTTTAAGCAGACTCGCCACCCACTTGGGAATAACCGCAGCATAAGCACCCTGAGGATCCTGACGTTGTCCAAAAATATTAAAATAGCGCAGCCCTATGGTGTTAAAATCATAGGTTCTGGCAAAAACCTGTGCATACAGTTCATTCACCAGCTTCGTCACAGCATAGGGTGACAGTGGGTTTCCTATTTTATCTTCAACTTTCGGCAGGTCAGGATGATCACCATAGGTTGAACTTGATGCTGCATAAACAAAGCGTTTAACCTGACACTTTTTTGCTGCCACCAGCATATTTAAGAAGCCAGAAATATTATTTTCATTAGTAGTGATAGGATCTTCAATAGAACGTGGCACAGAACCCAGGGCGGCCTGATGCAAGACATAATCAACATTATTACAGGCTTTCATACAGGTATCAGGATCACGTATATCTCCCTCAATAAAAGTATAATTAGCCCATTGCTCAGTCGATACAAGGTCTTTTACCTGATCAAAGTTATGCTGATGGCCGGTAGAAAAATTATCCAGTCCCACTACCTGTTGATTATTACGCAGTAATGTTTCCAGTAAATTTGAGCCGATAAACCCCGCCACACCGGTAATTAACCAGGTCTTTGGATGAGTTTGAAGTTCAGTTAAAATTTTATTATATTTATTCATTTTTATTTTTAAACTCTTATGCCCTTAGCAATTGACATGGCGATATTAGGACTTTCTGGATTGACAATCAAAGCTTGCTTTGCCGGGGAAACAAGTACATCCATATCTTCCATTGGTACAGCACCAAGCAAAACTTCATTTCCAAGAACCAATGCTCCAGTAAAACAAGCTCTATTTTCAAATTTAATTGATATTGGTCCCATATAGGGAACCAAATGTTTTTTACCATCAGCAGTAGTGACTTCCCGTTTACACAGCTCATCAAGTTTAAGCTGTATGGCAATATGTTCAGGTATGCATAAATGCAATGCTCCTGTATCAACCAACGATACAGTTTTGATTGGAATTACATCACATTTTCTAGGATTTGAAAGTTCTATTTGTGCTTTAACTAAACCCATTATTGAACTCCTGAGAAATTAAATTATAAGCGGCCATCCACTTCATTTGCTTTAAGTAAGTATTTAATATCATAGAGCACATGATTTTTCTTGCCCAGCTTATGAATATCTGCAGCACCCATTTTAGCAAACTCATCATGAGATACAGCTAATAAAATGGCATCATACTGACCCTCTTCAAGCGTTTCAATGGGCGTAATACCATATTCTTTTTGTGCCTCAACCTTATCAACCCAGGGATCATAGACATCAATATCCGCCCCATATTCATCAAATTCGGCAATCATATCCACCACACGTGTATTTCTTAGATCAGGGCAGTTTTCCTTAAAGGTCAGGCCCATAATCAATATTTTGCCTTCACTGATATGAATACGTTTTTTCAGCATCAGTTTGATCACTTCAGAAACAACATAGGCTCCCATATTATCATTCAATCGACGTCCGGCCAGAATCATTTCCGGGTTATAGCCAATTTCCTGTGCTTTATGAGTCAGGTAATAAGGATCAACACCAATACAATGCCCGCCTACCAGTCCTGGACGAAAGGGTAAAAAATTCCATTTGGTACCCGCTGCCAGCAGCACTTCTTCAGTATCAATACCCAGTCGATTAAAAATAAGTGATAATTCATTAATTAGCGCAATATTGACATCTCTTTGGGTATTTTCAATCACCTTGGCCGCTTCGGCAACCTTAATACTGCTGGCTTTATGGGTTCCGGCAGTAATCACACTCTTATACAAGTCATCAACATAGTCGGCAATTTCAGGTGTCGATCCTGAAGTAACCTTAAGGATATTGGTCACTCTATGTTCTTTATCACCCGGATTAATCCGTTCTGGACTATAACCGGCGTAAAAATCTTTATTAAAAATCAGGCCTGATTCTTTTTCAATTTCAGGCAGACAGACTTCCTCGGATGCACCTGGATAAACAGTTGATTCATAAATTACCACATCACCCTTAGAAATAACCTTACCTAGCATAGCACTGGCTTTGATAAGCGGTGTTAAATCCGGATTTTTATTTTTATCAATCGGCGTAGGTACCGTAACGATATAAACATTGCAGGACTTTAAATCATCAATAGAAGTGGTATATTCCAGCTTCACAGCTTCTTTTAATTCTTCAACACTGGTTTCCAGCGTGCTATCAACGCCTGAAACCAGCTCAGCTATTCTTGGTGCATTAATATCAAAACCAACTACCGGTATTTTTTTGCCAAATTCAACGGCAAGCGGCAGGCCAACATAGCCCAGTCCAATAATAGCAAGCTTAGTAGTATCTAAAGTGATCATTTTGTATCCTGAAAAGTGTATTTTAGAGTATTATCTCATTAATTTGTTAAAAACCCTGTCGGTATAATCCTATAAAGTTAAAATAGCGTTCAGCGTTCAGCGTTCAGCGTTCAGCGTTCAGCGTTCAGCGTTCAGCGTTCAGCGTTCAGCGTTCAGCAATAGTATAGAGTGGTTCGACCCTGATGATAATAGCTTAGCATCTGAGCCAGAATTTATTTTAGCCTACTTTATAATAGGCTTTGTACCAATTAGCAAAGTTTTTTATACCTTCTTCAACCGTTGTGGAGGGTTTGTAATTAACATCATTGACTAAATCTTCCACATTGGCGTAAGTATCAGGGACATCACCAGGCTGCAGGGGCAATAGGTTTTTTTCTGCAGTTTTACCTAGGTGTTTTTCCAGAGTTTCAATATAGGTTAATAGCTCTACTGGTTGCTGATTGCCAATATTATATATACGCCAGGGTGCCGGGCTGCTGGCAGGATCTGGACTCTGTCCGCTCCAATTAAGATTGGGTTGCGCAACATTATCCAACACCCTGATAATACCCTCGACAATATCATCAATATAGGTGAAGTCCCGACGATGCTTACCATAATTATAAACATCTATAGATTTTCCTTCGAAGATTGCTTTTGCGAATTTCTGCAAAGCCATATCCGGTCTGTCCCAGGGGCCATAGACGGTAAAAAAACGCAATCCCGTAGTCGGTAGCCGGTATAAATGACTATAGGTATGCGCCATCAATTCCCCGGATTTTTTGGATGCTGCATAGAGTGATATAGGATGATCAACATTATCATGAACGGAAAAAGGCATACTTTCATTAAGCCCATAAACGGAGCTCGATGAAGCATAAACCAGATGCTTGACCTTATTATGACGACAGCCTTCCAGAATATGGGCAAAACCGACAATATTACTATCCACATAAGAGAGTGGATTTTCAATTGAATAGCGCACCCCTGCCTGAGCTGCCAGATTCATCACCTTATCAAACTGCTCTATTGCAAAAAGTTGTTCCATGGCATTTTTATCAGCCAAATCCATTTTTATAAAGCGGAATGTACCGCTTTGATCGGATGCACTTAACGTCTCTTCAATTCGCTGTAGACGCGCTTCTTTCAAACTCACTGCATAATAATCATTAAGTATATCAATACCAACAACATCATCGCCACGCAGGCAGAGTTGTTCTGAAAGTTTAGAACCTATAAATCCGGCAGCACCGGTGACTAGAATTTTCATGAAAATTCAGCATTCAGCGTTGAGCATTCAGCGTTGAGAAAAAGCTAGATCAAGAGCGGTTTCATTGTGCTGAAGCATAGTGCTGAAGCTTACCTCCTATAATTTTTTTTGAGGCCATTGAGCATTTTTAATATTTCTCTTATCTCATTAACCCAGTTAATGCCTGTTGATTTGTCGATATAGCCAATTTCAATTCCAATATAGGTTTGAGTAATGAGCTCCGCGCCAGAGCCCCTGGCAATTTCGATAAATCGTACCTTTTCTTTGTCTGATTCTTTTTCAATACCTTCTGCAATATTACTGGCAATTGATAAAGAGCTACGTGTGATCTGATCTTTAAAACCATAGTCTTTGATACTATAAAAACATTTATAAACATCAACACTTAAGCGACAACTGCGCTTCCATACATCTAGTCGTTCACATCTCATAAGCTATTCCTTTAACTTATTAATTGAAGCATTCAGAAAAAGCTAGATCAAGAGCGGCTTCATAGTGCTAAAGCTTATTTTCTTGCTTTTGACTTTGCCCTTGCTAAACGCTCAGCGCTGAACGCTATCTCTTCTTCCTTTTCACACTATCTCTTTATACTCTCCCCTCTTCCTATCGCATAATAAACAATACCCTTATCCTGCATTGATTCTGGGTCATAAAGATTTCTGCCATCAAAGATAATAGCATCGGATAATTCTTGTTGAATCAGTTCAAAATCAGGAGCGCGAAATTGTTTCCATTCTGTGCAGATCACCAGCATATCAGCATGTTGCAAACAGGCTTCTTTGGTGCCCATTAATTTTAACTCATCTCGATGACCATAAATCCTCTGAGTTTCTTCCATGGCTTCAGGATCATAGGCCTGTACTACTGCGCCCGCTTGCCAGAGAGATTCCATTAAGGTTCTGCTGGAGGCTTCTCGCATATCATCGGTATTGGGTTTAAAGGCCAGTCCCCAGAGGGCAATGTTTTTGCCTTTAAGCTTTTCCTCCCCTTGATAATGAGTGACTATTTTATTAAATAACACTTCTTTTTGACGATAATTAACGGCTTCGACGGCATTAAGCAATTGCGCCTCATAGCCTACTTCACTCGCAGTACGAGCCAAAGCCTGAACATCCTTTGGAAAACAGGAACCACCATAGCCACAGCCGGGATAAATAAAATGGTAACCAATTCTTGGATCAGAGCCAATACCCAGACGGACATTTTCAATATCTGCACCCAGTCGTTCGGCCAGATTGGCGATTTCATTCATAAAACTAATTTTAGTTGCCAGCAGTGAATTAGCCGCATATTTGGTCAGTTCTGCCGAACGTACATCCATAAAAATAATACGATCATGGTTACGATTAAAAGGTGCATAAAGCTCACGAATCACTTTTTTGGCCTGCTCATCATCGGTACCAATAATAATGCGATCCGGTTTCATAAAGTCATTAACCGCAGCACCTTCTTTTAAAAATTCCGGATTCGAGACGATATGAAACTGCAGGTCAACGCCTCGCTGCTTTAATTCATTGTCAACGGCTATTGAGACCTTATCACCCGTACCCACCGGCACCGTTGATTTATCAATAATGATTTTCTCATTATTCATATACTGGCCAATACTTTTGGCCACAGCAACGACATACTGTAGATCAGCCGAACCATCCTCATCAGGCGGAGTTCCTACCGCAATAAACTGAATCTCAGCATGCTGAACAGCTTGTTCTATATTGGTGGTAAAATTTAACCGGCCCTCTTTATAATTTTCAGTAACTATTGCATCTAAACCCGGCTCATAAATAGGCATTACAGCCTTTTTTAAACCCTCAATTTTTTGTTCATCAATATCAACACAGAGCACATCATGGCCCACTTCTGCCAGGCAAGCACCTGTGACCAGCCCGACATAACCCGTACCAAAAATAGTCACCTTCATCTTAATTGTTTCCTAATTATTTAAAATCTGTCGCTGAAATGATTCCAGCATCATTAGAGTCCATATACTGGCACTATTGTCGCGCATACCGGACTGATGTTGCTCGACTAATTGCGTCAGATAATCGGTATTAAACAAACCCATATCCAGAAACTGTTCGCCCAGGAGTGTTTTTCGAACCCGCTCTTTTAAAGGCCCGCGAAACCAGCTGGCCAATGGTACTGAAAAGCCCATTTTTTTCCGGTAAAGAATGTCTTTTGATAAATACGGTTCCAAAGATTTTTTAAGGATATACTTGCCCATCTGCCCTTTTAGTTTTAATGATGAGGGCAAGCCGGAAATCCATTCGATGTACTGGTGATCCAACATCGGCACTCTGACTTCCAGAGAGTGTGCCATACTGGCACGATCAACTTTGGTAAGAATATCATCAATCAGATAGGTCTTCATATCCAGATATTCAATTAGAGCCAGCGGATCATCTGCAGCCATACCTGGAGCATTTTCTGCGTATTGTTTAAAAACATCTAAAGCCTGATAGCCCGATAATTGCTTCTTCAGCTTTGCACTAAACAGTTTATTGCGCTGCTCATCCGGCATAATTGCCACCGTATTAAAATAGGCTTCAACCGAACTACGTGCCAGCGCCTGAAAAGTCGTTTTTGCTCGGAATATTTTTGGTGCCCAGTCTGCTTTTGGATAAAGTTGGCCTAGTGCACCAAATAATGGTTTGCGGATGCTATAGGGTAAAATGGAACGGATTTTTTCTTCATTCATATGCCAAATATGTCGCCGGTAGCCTGACAAAGGTTCATCACCTCCATCACCAGATAGGGCCACAGTGACATTTTTTCTGGCCAACTGACAGACCCGATACGTTGGAATGGCTGAAGAATCTGCATAAGGCTCATCATACAGTAGAGCTAATTGATCCAATAAAGCAAAATCATCAGTAGCCACTGTTTCGATATAGTGATTGGTTTGATATTGCTGTGCGACTTGCTGGGCATATTCGGATTCATTAAATTGCTTATCATCAAAGGCAATTGAGCAGGTATTCACCGGTTCATCCTGCAGCTGTGACATCATGGCTACCACACCACTTGAATCCACGCCACCGGATAGAAAAGCACCCAGGGGTACTTCTGCCAGCATACGAATATCCACAGCATCTTTTAGGCGAACAATAAGTTCCTCTGCAGCCTGATGTTCAGTAATTGAATGATTTTGCTCAAAGGGAATTTCCCAGTATTGCTGAGGGTGGAGTAGTTGCTGCCCTCGTTTTATTAATAAGCGATAACCCGCCTGTAATTTATAGACATTTTTATAAATCGTTTTAGGCTCTGGTATATAACCCAGCGCACAATAATCTTCAATACCGGTCACATCCATATTTTTCTTAAATGCCGGGTGTTCTAATAATACTTTAAGCTCAGAGCCAAAAATCAGATAGTTATCATTTGTTACGCTATAAAACAGGGGCTTAATACCCAGACGATCCCTGGCTAGAAATAATTGCTCTTTATGCTCATCCCAGATAGCAAAGGCAAACATACCGCGTAAATGTTCAACACATTGTTCACCCCATTCTTCCCAGGCATGGACAATGGTTTCTGTATCAGAGTGTGTTTTAAAAATATAGCCCCTGGCTTTCAGGCGATGATTAAGCTCCTGGAAGTTATAAATTTCACCATTAAAAACAATACAAACCGAGCGATCATGATTAAATAATGGTTGTTGCCCACTAGACAAATCAATAATAGATAAACGACGATGGGCCAGCCCAACACCCTTATCAATATAGGTACCACCTTCATCTGGACCACGATGAAACTGCACCTGGTTCATGCTATTCAGTACATTCGGGTTAATCTCCCGCTTACCTGATATATCAAATATTCCCGCTATACCACACATAGTTTAATTCAGTACCTTCTGATAAATAGTTTCATAATGGCTCACCATTGCAGTCAGACTAAAACAGTTTTCAATTCGTTTTCGCCCAGCACGCCCATGTTGCTCAATTAGCAAGGGATCATCAATATATTTTTTCATGCTTGCACTCAGCACTGAAACATCATTAACCGGTATAATAAAACCCGTTTCATTTTCATTAACCAATTCAGCATTACCACCTACATCGGTAGCGATAACGGGCAAAGAACTTGCCATTGCCTCTAGAATGGTATTAGAAATACCCTCAGCTAATGAAGGTAAGATAAACACATCCATCAGGCGCATCATAGCATCTACATGATGTGATTCACCGTTAAGGAAAATCCATTCATTAGTACATTGCTGTTGCTGACAAAAATCATCAATAAGCTTTACCGCCGGCTTCATTAAAATACCGTCACCTACAACCAACAAACGTATCCGGTCGCGCAATTGAGGATATTTTAATAATAGCTCCAAAAAAGCACGCAGTAAAAACAATTGGTTTTTAACTTCAGCCATTCTACCCACAGTGGCAAAAACAAGCACTTCATCATGAATAAAATTTTCCGGCAGAAGATTTTGCTGAGCAAGTACATGATCATGGGACAGCATTGCTGTGTCACGATAAAACCTGCTAATATCAACACCATTATAAATATGGTTTATTTTGTTTTTTTCGATGCCAATGGTGTCATGCAGGTAATTGTATCCTTCTTTTGACAGAGCAATATATTGTTTCACCAGAGGAACAAATAATTTCCTCAATATTTGGTATTTCTTATTTGCACCGGATAAATCTGCCATATCCCAGCCATGTTCACCATGAATTCTTGCTTTAACACCCGCTATAAATGCAGGTAACTGACATTCTAAGGTCGCCATATTACGAGTGTGTACAATATCGGGTTTAACTTGTTTCAACAACTTATACAAACGAAAAAACAATGGAAAATCATGTCCTGGTTTTTTATCTAATGCAAAAATCTGTACATCCGTATGAGTTATTTTGTTAAAGAAATCCTGATTATATTGAGTCAGACAGATAATCACATGACGAAATTGACGACTATTAGAGTGGTTAATAAGGTTAACCACTCCATTTTCCAGGCCGCCAATATCAAAGCTAAAAACAATATGAGCAATCAGAGCAGGAGCAGCCATTAATTATCACCTGCAAAAACTTGTGGATTATCGTGCAGAAATTGTCTTAAATGTTGTCGAGCCTGCAGGCTATCATGATCAAAAACAGTTGCCACTGCTTTAAATTGACCTCCTCGGCTAAGACCCATTAGTTTGCCCAATGCCTGAGCAATTTTAATACTAATGGTATTGGTCAGCTTGATTCCCATTACTTCATACCAGCTCCAAATCAGCAATTTTTCTGCTTCACTACGCACAATACGCTCATCCAGCTTAATATCTTCCATACTCTCAACCGATTGATGTGCTATTAATAACCAGCGCTTAGTGGAAAAAACTTTATTGGCAAAATTAACCAGCTCTTTATCTTGCCTTTCATACTGATATTCACTTGCATAAAAAAATACCTCTATTTTATTTCTTTTATTCTCGTATACAGTCGAGATTTCTGCATCTGCATTTTTAAAATAAGGTTGCCACTTTTGTTGTTTTTCATGTTTATTTAACCAGGTGGATGATACCCGAGGTTCATTTAAAGTACTTGTGGTCAAAGGTGGTTCATAGCTCATCCATAATGACAGCAGTGGACCACACAAAAGCACCAGCAGTGCTAATGATAATGCCTTAGGGGATTGTATTGAATCATAATAACTTTGAGTATTAATCTCATCGACTGTAAATGGCTCATCCTGCCAAAAACTGCCAATAAAAAACAAAATAAAAATGACTACACCAAAAAATAACCAGCCATAAATAAGATGATCTGTTCCAGTGGCATATTTCATATCACTCAAATGAGCAATCATAACAATGCCATAGGCACGAATACCATTGGCAATAACCGGCACAATAATGGAAGCAAGAACAAATAATAATTGTTTATAGAGTCGACTATAAGTTAAATACGCATAAAGAGTACCCAGTGCCAAAGATGCGATTAGATAACGAATACCACTGCAGGCAACAGCCACTTCAAAATTGCCTTCGGGTATTGAAATAAACATCCCTTCCGTAAAAACAGGTACTCCGGTTAATTGCAGACCCCAAACTGTCATAGCAGCGGTATAGCCCTGTAACAGAGGGATAAGAAAGTCACCAAAGGGAACAGCAAATAATAAATAAAAGAAAGGAAACACGTATTGTTTAATAAGCTTAGCACCAAACAAAGTACCCACCAGCGCAGGCAGCATAAGCACCACAGCAAACTGCTGAGCCACCAGCACATCCACTGATTGTGCCAGTCCCCAAATAAAAACCAGCGCTAGCATCACAAACAGGAATACCGTACTGAAGTATTTTTCTGTGCTATAAAAGGCCTGTCTCTTATTCCAGATTAAATACAGAGAAATAGGAAAAATCAGAAAACCATGAGCAAATGTTTCTGAACGCCACCATGTTTGCATCATGGAGAACAAGGTATCATGGTAAACAAGCAACCAGCACAATAAAGAAATAGCCAACATTAGCAATGCTTTCATTACTGCTCAGCCTCAATAAAAGTGGTCAGCGGAGCCAAAGTTTTTGACCAGCTATAGTGCTCAATAATCCACTGACTGGCGGCAAGTTCAATGCGCTTACGAATGCCGCTATTATTCAGATAATCAATATCTTCGAACTGTTGCACTACTGAATCACTTATAAGAGCTACTGCTTTTTTGTCCCGGTTATGTTCTGGTAATTCAATACCTTCCATTGCATTCATGGTAGCAATTACGGCCTTGCCCATAGCCATAGCTTCAAGCACTTTATTTTGTATGCCCCGGGCAATTCTTAATGGCGCAACACATAGTAGCGCATGTTGAATATAAGGACGTATATCTTCAACTCGTCCAGTGACAAAAACCCCCTCAATTGCAGCTAATGCCTGCACTTGTTCAGTGGGGTTGGAGCCGACTATATAAAACTGATAGCTTTTATCTTTGTTATATAATAAAGGAAATATTTCCTGTGCAAACCAGATCACCGCATCACAATTGGCCCAGTAATCCATTGCCCCGGTAAATACCAGCACTTTTTTATTTTTATTATAAGGATTTTCGCTTTGATAGCGTGTATTAAAATAGTCAATATCCACACCATTAGACAAGCCATGCGTTTTATCAGCAGCTTCAGGATTCATCGTTCTGAACATCTGTGCTTCCTGCTCCGAAACAAATAATGAAGCAGTAAATTGCTTTGCTATTTGTTTTTCATAAGCAAATAAATAACGTGCTTCCCGTGCATAAATCCAGCTCATAATACCTTTATGAGTTTGACAATATTGTTGCCATTTATCTGAATCGATATCGACAAAATCCATAACTCTGGAATCAAGATTGTCTAAATTGACTAAAAATTGCGCCATAGGCGATGAAAACGCCAGACTTTTTTTAATTTGTTTGCTCGCAACTATTTTATTAACCCAGTCTTGCATTGTGGCAGAGGCATAATAAGGGATGGAAAGTGCTTCATTACGTATGAAGCCGGACAAACTTTTTAGTTTTGCCAGTGGTGGTCGAATAGTCTCAATATGTACTTCCTGACAAAATTCTGCGACAACACTTCTATATTGTTCATCCTGTACATCATCAATAAATGTCCCTAAATACACGTCATATTGCTCAGCTAAAAATTTTAACAAATGATAGGAACGTATTTTATCCCCCTTATTTGGCGGAAAAGGAATTCGATGAACTAAAAAAAGTAATGGCGTTTTACTCTGAATCATCCCAAATCTCTGGCTAGAATCGGGCCCAATAACTGGCTCAGTTTAAGCGGCAGCTTTTTCCATAGTTTAATAAAAAACTGATATTTAGGATTAAGCGGATTGATTTCAGAAACTTCTGTTGCCTTGACCAGATAATATTCATAGTACAGGGGTTTAGCTTCAAAACCCCAGTTTTTCTTAAAGCTATAGGATCCAGTACCTTCCTTACTGCGGCCATAATCAAACTGCCTCAGGCCTTTTTTTACTGCATGCTGCATCAATGACCAGTACATAAAGTCATTAGCCTTAAAAAATCTTGCCGCTGAAGTTCCACCACCATAATAAGGAATGACATCCTCTTTAAAATAAAAGTTCATTACACTGGCCAGCAGTGTTTCATCTTTTGTAATGCTTAGAATATCAACTTGTCCCGGGAATACTTTAAGCAGTGACTGAAACAATTTTTTTGGAAAAACCGGTGTACCAAGATTGCGGACACTTTCTGAATAGGCCTGAAAAAAAGCCTCTACATCCATATTAACTGTAGCATTAAGCTCAGCTTTAATGCCCTTACGCACCATGGCCCTTTGTTTTCTGGGAATAGCCTTTAAGTTTTCATCATCATTATCAGCCAGTTGCTTTTTAAAGTAGACATATAACTCTTTAGTCGGCCAGTCAGGATTTTCTCTGCTACGATTTCTTAACTCCAGGTGATCAACATTTAACTGTCGGGCTAACTCACACGCAGCATCTCTAAGTAATAGACGTATTTCATCATTATCGGCAAGGACACCCCCATAAACCGCAAAGGGCGTTGATATTAAGGTGTTACCAAACAATAGGCTTTTTATATGTCCCAAAGGTAAGATACCGACAATTTTTTCATCCATCAGGGCAAATAAGTAATAATTATTATGTTTAAATGACATTTCAAGCGCTTTTTTCCAACCAAAAAGATGAAAAAAAGTGGCCTCAGGATGTTGTTGTACATAGGCGTCCCAAAGAGACTCATCAGCATTGTCTGCCTGCTTTATTATTATATTGCTCAAATTAATACCTTTAGTTTTTAAGCTCCTTCTCCCTCTGGGAGAAGCTTAGGATGATGGCCTGAGTGTATTTTAAGTTAACTTGAATGATCATTCTGTAGGAAATTGATTAGGCTGCTTGCTTATTTAAAAAGAGGCTATCCATTCGCTGCCATTGAAAATCATTCAATAAACGCTTGAGACGATTTTCAGTCTTGTCTAAATTTAAATAATGCCGAAACCTGGATTTCAGGCTAATGCCCTCCTGTCTGGGTTGCTCAGGATCAATTTCCCAGGGATGGAAATAAAATATAGCAACCTGCTTATCCCTGTTATTTACCTGTTGAATATTCCAGCGGGACAATGAGTAGGGATACAGTCTGAAAAAACCCCCACCGCCTGCAGGAAAATTTTTACCCAGCAGCTGAGCGGTGGTAATTGGGATTTCTAATAAGCCATTATTACATTGATAAGCGAAACGCGGTGCATCCGGAATACCATAGAGATCATGTTTTACCGGGTAAACACTGGAGCTATAGACATAACCTGCCTCTAATAACTCATCGTGAACCCATAGGTTACTTTTATTGATGGAATAGCTGGGTGCTCGATAGCCTTTTACTTTTGTTCCGGCAATATCTTCCAGAAGGTACTTAGCTCTGGTCACATCCTCTTTAAATTGTTCACGACTTTGTTGTGTTGCTCGTAGATGTCCATAACCATGACTGGCCAATTCATGTCCTTCTGTGATAATTCGCTGTACCAGTTGTGGATAACGTTCTGCCACCCAGCCCAGGACAAAAAAAGTCGCCCGGGTATCGTTTTGTGCAAACAAATCAAGAATTCGGTTGGTATTATTCACTACTCTATGTGGCAAACTATCCCATTGCGAACGATCTATATGATTTTCAAATGCTGACACCTGAAAATAATCTTCAACATCAACCGACATTGCATTAACGATCGCCTTCACCTAGATATTCCCGCTAGCAGCATGTTTAGCACTTAACCAGGGCAATAAATCCTCAACAATTCGCTCAGCTGCATGACCATCCCATAATTCAGGTTGCTGGCCGACTTTGCCCCCGTGTTCCATAACATCATTAAATGCGGCTAAAATTAATTGCGCATCAACACCGACAATAGTATTCGTGCCCTGTTCAACGGTGATAGGGCGTTCGGTATTTTCTCGTAAAGTAATACAGGGAACACCTAATGCCGTTGTTTCTTCCTGAATACCGCCCGAGTCGGTCATCACCATTTTGGCCTGAGCCATTAGTCCCACCAGCTGCATATAGCCTAAGGGTGGCAAAAGGTGGACATTTTTATTTTCAATCAGGTGATCTAAACCAAATTCGCTGATTTTCCCCCGGGTTCTGGGATGAACAGGGAATATAACCGGCAGAGTTTTACTGGTTTGTAAAATAACCTGCAATAAGTTTTTAAGAATAGCCTGATCATCGACATTTGAGGGACGGTGCATGGTTACTAAGGAATAGTTTTTTTCCTCAATTACGGTATTAATGCCAAATTGTTTTAAAGTATCTGAAAAATATTGGGCATTTTTTACATTTTTCTTTAAGGTATCAATCATCACATTACCGGCAAAGAATACTCTCTCTGCAGGGATGCCCTCTAATGATAAATTCTCTGCTGCTGATCGTTCAGTGAGATAGAGGCGATCAGAGATTTGATCGGTTAGTACACGATTAATTTCTTCCGGCATCTGACGATCATAACTGCGTAATCCCGCTTCTATATGCACAACAGGTATCATTTTTTTTGCTGCGACCAGTGCACAGGCTATAGTTGAATTGACATCTCCTACTACAATAATAGCGTCCGGATGTTCACGATCAACTACCGGCTCAAAGCGTTTCATAACCTCTGCTGTTTGTTGTGCATGACTGCCCGAGCCTACTTCAAGATCAATATCCGGCTCAGGAATACCCAGTTGTTGAAAAAACTGTGTTTTCATATTCTCATCATAGTGCTGACCAGTGTGCAATAATAGTACATTAACCTCGGGCGCCAGACGTTTAAAGGCATCTATCACGGGCGCTATTTTCATAAAATTGGGCCGTGCACCAACAATACAAATAATTTTAAATTGGTAATTGTCCATATATTCCATATTTTTTGTTTTTTAACCCCCATCCCAACCTTCCCCCTCAAAGGGGGAAGGAGTTGTTGCTTTAAATTCCCCCACTGATCTTTTACAGAGGGGGAGCTTAGGAGGGGGCTCTTGTGTTTTATCTCTAATGTTCTTATTTATACCTTTTAACCCCCATCCCAACCTTCCACCTCTGAGGGGGAAGGAGTTATTGCTTTAAATTCCCCCACTGATCTTTTACAGAGGGGGAGCTTAGGAGGGGGCTCTTGTGTTTTAATCTCTAATGTTCTTATTTATACCTTTTAACCCCCATCCCAACCTTCCACCTCAAAGGGGGAAGGAGTTATTGCTTTAAATCCCCCCACTGGTCTTTTACAGGGGGAGGTTAGGAGGGGACTCTTGTGTTTTAACCTCTAATGTTCTTATTTATACCTTTTAACCCCCATCCCAACCTTCCACCTCTGAGGAGGAAGGAGTGTGGCTTTAAATCCCTCCCCCTGGTCTTTTCCAGGGGGAGGTTAGGAGGGGGTTGCTCTTGTATTTTAGTCTCAAAAGTTCTTATCAATCGTATTTTTAAAAGCCTGAATTTCTTTTTCAACCCGACTCTCAAAATCTTTGATGGTTTCTTCAATATCAAGAAAATCAGATGACATTTCCACTTTGATTTCTTTCTGTCCTACAGTATTTAATGGCATCACACTCTCACTGCTGACCACTAAATTATTAGTTCTATCACTCAGTTGATTTTTTTGTAGTGAGGTATTTTTCGTATTGTTTTTAGCATAGGTTGTTTGTACTTCACTAAAATAAGATGAAACTTCTTCGTGACGACGAATCTTTATAGGGCTGGTAATTTCATCGGCCAATTCATCAGCAACAAGGGTAATATGTTCGGCATTAAAAAATTTAATTTCTTCCAGATAACCAAAGAGTAAAATACGATCACAAAAAACATTTATGCGCCGTGGCACACCTTCTGTTAACTCATGAATAAGCGCCATAGCATGTGCATCAAATAACTCTTTTCCAGACCAACCCGCAACTTTCATACGATATTGAATATACAGTTTAGTTTCTTCTTTTTTCAGGGGGCCCAAATGACATGAGGCAATCACCCGCTGTCTTAACTGTTCCATATCATCGCTCTGCAGGGTTTGAATAAACTCTTTTTGCCCTACTAAAAAGCTTTGTATCAATGGTTTATTATCAACCTGAAAATTTGATAACATTCTTAATTCTTCGACTGTTTTCGGCGGCAGATTCTGCACTTCATCAACAACTAAAACAACTCTGCGTCCCAATTTATGAGCTGAATTAAGGAAGGCCTTAAATTGATTAAGCAATGCTGCCTTGCTGAGCCCTTTAGAAATCAATTCAAAGGATTCACAGATCATTTCCATTAAATCATGATCTTTAAGGTTGGTGGTCACTAATTCTTTGGCAATATAAGTTTTATGATCCAAACCGGCAATCAGATTTTTTACGATAGTCGTTTTACCGGTGCCGATATCACCGGTAATAACAATAAAGCCTTCACCCTGACTTAAACCATATTGCAAATAAGACAGGGCACGTTTATGCCCTTTACTGGCAAAAAAGATTCTATGATCTGGTGTCATCTGAAACGGATTTTTTTCCAGTTTATAATATTCTTTATACATATATTTAACTTTTTTATTGACTACAATTATAAATACTAATTAGTGTCTATCCATAAATAAGACAATTTCTCTTAAGTTCATTCTCTCTTTGGGAGAAGCTATAAATGGGTCATTGCTAATTAAAATCGTTTTCTTATACCGATTGAAATTCTATTTTCTGTGTATTCATTGGCTTTAGTATCAGCGTTATTATTTTGATATAAAAATCTCAGATAGCCTGAGGTATCCGGTGTCATACGTCGATTTAAAGACCAGCTTAAAGTACTTCTTGTCTGCATATTATCAGCAAAAACATCATCATAAACACTCCATGAAACGCCTGTATTCATCGTTGTTTTCTTTGCTATGCGCCAACCCCATGACAGACTGGTTCCATAATTATCTTCATCTTTAACATCGGCATCCCGATAATAACGTCGTTCGTGATAGATGCCCCAGCCAAGAGTAGTTTTACTATAGGAATATGTTAAATTACTTCTACCCAGACGGCTTAAGTAACGTGATGCCTGATTACGATTAGTACCAATAGGCGGGATAATATCCCCGGGATTATCTTCCCTGACCTGATTATTTTGCCTAATCTGACTACGTTGATCGGTGATATCCTCGTTATAGCTTAGGTTCCAGTTAAAGCGCCTGGCTCGATGCCGATAATCAAGTCTATAGGTGTTACCAAAAAAACGATTACCAATATCAAGGTCTAAAGTATTACGTGTGCTGGGTGTCCATTTAAAACCGACTGCCCACATACTATCCGGATCGATAATTTTTGAATGATAGTCCTCATAACCGGTGGTCAGGCGTAATTGCAGCTGACGGGAATACTGAGTAGCCAGCACCAGCGTAACAATATCATCAGAAACATCATTGCTTTTTTCATAACGGGTTTCACGATGATTATAGGCTGCATTCCAGGTGATCAAATCAAAAGCACGGCCACTGGAAATACCTAAAGTCACCTCTTCACCGACACTATCATCACCATTACTACCACCATTACTATCGTACTTCAACTCATTATAATCATAACGTAACACTGACTCTGCATATTTACTCCATTTTTTACGCCAATAGGGACTAAAGCCATAGGTATAGGTTTGTGTCAGATTTTGTGAACCACTGACACCATCCGTAGAGCCATATTGATTAGGGTTCAATAATTCCTGGGTTATCCCGGCATCCAGATCAAGAAATATAGAATGTTTAATAATCTCAGATGCCGCCGTCGCATTCAAACGATGCTGTATATCATTATTATTTGTTTCAGAAGCATATAACAAACCGGTTAAACTATAGTTTAAGCTGGTTTTTACCCGAGCACCTTCTTTTTTAAAGCGTATACCAGGGGTTACACGTAAAATAAAATCATTCTTTTCATTTCGGTCATCCAGATTTATATTGTCGGAGTAATCTAAACTGCTACTGATGCTCGCCTGCATATCAATATCCTTAGCCCATAAACCCACCGATATGGACATCAGTAAAATCAATAAAATAATGTCTTTAATCGACATCAGCACCATACCCATAATATTGGCTCTTACTACCTGAGCGATTTTTATTCATGACTAAACCAATCACCATTTCCGGATCCAGTAATGATAAGGCATTTTTTATCGATGCCTGAGTGGTCTTATTATGTTCAACAACAAAAACAATCTGACCAGCTTTATGAGCAATTACTCGCGATTCATTGGTCTCCAGCAAAGGTGGTGAGTCAATAATGACCACACGATCTTTATAACGTTCAGACAATTCTCTAAACAGGTTTTCCATAAAATCACTATTAAGTAATTCTGTCGATAGATCCTGTCGAGTTCCTGCCGGTAAAACTGATAATTTAGGAATAGAGGTATTGAGCATCACATCTGACAGACTTTCAATATCCCCCTTTAAATAATCAGTCAGACCGACATCAGACTGAATACCCAGAGTCTTACTGACTGATGATTTGATCACATCTGCATCGACTAATAAAACCGTATGATCCATTTCCATGGCAATGGAAATGGCTAGATTCACTGCGGTAAAAGTTTTGCCCTCGCCCTGCAAAGAACTGGTGACCTGAATCAAATTGGCTTTTTCAATTTTATGGGCAGTTTTACCTTTAATATTCTGTAATAGGGGGCGTTTTACTTCCCTAAACTCTTCATTTAACAAGGTGTTGGATTCTAAAGAAGTGATAAATCCCAGGTTTTTTAAACGTTCAATATCAATTTCAACTTTTTGAGATTGATATTGACTCGCGTCAACAATGATACTTTCTTCCTTGTCCAGCAATTCCTCAATGCGAGTTGATTCAAACAAATGTGTGGGCATTTGCTCAGAGAACGCCATCGGACTTTCTTTGCTTTTCATCATCGCTACACTGGCAGCAGGTGGATATTGTTTTTTTAATGCTTTTTCAATGGTATCCATAAATGACCTAAGAATTTAATAATACGCTATACCAGGTAACCAGCAAGCCGTACATAGCAAGAAGAACAATGAGTAATGACACATAGGACATCACCAGTATACTCCTGCGGCGATGTTGCCCGGGCGATGTAATGGCTGAGATAGAACCTAATAAAGGCAGTCCCGTCATGCGAGACAATTCACTGGCAGATAACACCACCGGTTTAAGCTGCGACATCACAAAGGCAAAAGCAATTCCTATTAGCAGACCGGCAATGAGTACTAAAGATGAAAATAGTATCCGATTAGGTCCCACCGGATTAGGCTCGACCCGAGGAGCTTCTATAACTTTAAATTGTACACTATCAGTAGTTTGCTCCACACGCTGGGCAATGGCAGCCGACTCCTTGCGGCTGAGAAATTCATCATATTGCTTTTTGTTAACCACATAATCCCGGTTAAGTGCTTTTAATTGTGCTTCAATCTCCGGAATAGTATTTACCATCTTATGTAAACGCTGATAGCGCTCAGAATATTCCTGTACTCTGACTTTTAAAGTAGCCACTTGTGCAGTTAATTGTCCTAAACTGATTTTCAGTTGTTGAAAAACCGGGTTTTCATTGAGTTCATAGCCATTATTACCAGCCATTTCAGCCTGTATTTGCGAAATTTCTTTTGCCTGCCTCTGTTTCAGACTATTCAGTACCCGACGTACGGAGATCACATCCGGGTGTTGATCAGTATATTGTAATAATAAATCATCCAGATTTTTTTCCAGCGTTTCTATGCGGGCATCATAAGCCGTCGTCATTTGTGCCGTTGCCCGTCTTGAGCCCAGGCCAAAGGAAGGTACTTCACCGTCTATTTCTGCCTGTATGGCCTCTTTTTGCCGTTCCGCTTCTTTTAAAGCCAGTTTTGCCTGCTCTAGTGCTAGTTGTGCCTGCTGCATACGACTAAAATAGTCTTCTCCTGAGGAAGGCAGCATACCAATATTTTTCTGTTTAAAATCTTTCAGCTTTTGCTCTGCATCCAGTAAGCGCTTTTCATAAATCTGAATCTGCTTATTTAAAAACGTTCGGGCAGATTCAGATTCATCACGAGTTTCTCCAATTGAATTCTCAATAAAAACGGTGATCACAGATTGTAAAACTTCCTGCCCCTGTTCCCGATCACTATCAACATACAATAAGTTATACAGATTGACACTACGACCAGCCTTTTTGAATTGAATTTTTTTTTGTAATTTTTTTACCAAAGCATCAAATTCATCCTGAGTATTGGTATGTAAATCCAGATCTGCCAGACGAATTATTTTTTCTACATTAGGACGACTTAATAAGGTTCGCACCATCAACTGAATTTGCTGATTAATATTCGTTTGTACCGTCAAACCACGCAATAGCGGCCTGAGTAAGGACTGGGTATCGATATAAATTTTTGCTCGCGTTTCGTATTCATCGGGCAACTGGTAGATCGCTGCCCAGCCAAACAAACAAAGCAGCCAGGCAATGGCCATTGCATACCAGCGTTTATTCCAAATTCCCTTTAGATAGCCGAGAAGCTGTTCTATAATTTCCTGCATTAAGATTGTCTTTTTATTATTATTTTATTTAAAACCAGGCTTCCGGAATGATAATGATGTCGCCGGGAAGGATATCAATATTGGCAGAGAGGTCACCATCTTGCAGCAAGTCTTCAATACGCATAGTATATTGCTTCTGCTCACCATTAACGATGCGTGCCAACACCGCTTTATTACCATCGGCAAACTCAGTTAAACCCCCGACAGCAATCACCAGATCAAGCAGAGTCATATCTTCACTATAAGGCAAGCCTTGTGGCTCTGCAGCTTCACCAATCACTCGCACCTGTTCACGGTAGGGACCGACAAAACCACTGATACTAATGGTAACAATCGGATCTTTGATGTATTTAGATAATGATTTTTCAATATCACGGGCAACCTGAGTCGGTGTTTTAGCACTTACCGACAAGTCTTCCACCAGGGGTACATTAATCATACCATCCGGGCGTACCGTCACATTGGTTGAAACTTCAGGGTTTCTCCAGACAAATATATCCAGGCTATCGCCCGGCCCAATCAGATACATATAATCTGCAGGAATAACAGTAGAAGGCGATACCGCATGTGTGGTGGGTAATTGCTCATAATCAGGGGTGTTACTACAGCCCTGAAGCACAATCATGCTAATAGCCAGTGCAAAAAAAAGACTGCTTTTCCATATGAAGCTCATTACCATCTCCTGTAAACTCAAAAAAATTAATATCAACATTACTGAAGCTCTATCTCCAGCTAAAAATAACCAGGCAAGTGCCTGTCCATTAAAGCTGGGCTTTTACTCGCCTTAAGCATCTAACTTGTCAGGTACTTATCCTGTGCTCCCAGAGTGAGGGGGATAAAATAGGTGCACACAAACCAGTTTAGCATTTAAAGATACCAATGTACTATTAAAGTACATCGTATTATGCAAAAAAACATAGCTTATATTAACGTCACATAGCAATCGAGTATAGGAGAAAAATCCTACATTAATCATTCCATAAAAACAAAGACATCAATCACAGATATATTGTTGTTTCTAATATTTTTACGGAACCTACACTCTCGTACTGTAGTGTGTATTCATAAGTAATAGTTTTACTCTTAAAAAGCGTTCTTCGCCAAAAGATCAGCTATACTGTGGATATATAGACAATAATGAAGCCAATGACCGAAAATTCTAATGAGCAACCAACCACTATCGTACCTGTTTTAGCCGGTGGCGGTACCCGTTTACCCGCACATGTGGGTATTATCAGTGCATTAAAAGAACTCAAAATTCATTATCAGCATATTGTCGGTATCTCCGGCGGCAGTATTGTTGCTTCTCTTGTGGCTGCTGGTCGTCCTGTTGAGGATTTATATGATCTTGCCACCAACATTAATTTTAATCAATTTCGTGGTTTTTCACTGTTTAGTTTAATATTTGATGGTGGTTTATCAAACGGCAACCATTTTGAACAATGGATGGACGATGAACTTCAGGGTGCCACATTTAATGATTTAAAACTTAATTTACACATCGTGGCCACCGATGTAAAATCCCAACAGCCAGTTATTTTTGACAAAGAACATACCCCCGATCTAAAAGTAGCCACTGCTGTGCGTTATTCTATGGGTATACCTCTACTGTTTACTTTTAAAAAATATAAGCACAAACTTCTGGTTGACGGTAGCATCCTGGCAGAGGATGCTCTGCAATTTGACTGGGCGCACAATTGTACCCCGGTAATTTTCTTTCGCCTGCGCAGTTCACAAATCAATGTCAATAATAAGGTTAACCGCTGGTTACCGGTCAGCAGCTATATGATCATGCTCATTCGAACCTTTATGACCTCACTATCACGTGAATATATCAGTGATAAATTCTGGGGAAAAACGCTCATTGTTGATACCGGAAGATTTTCACCTATTGAATTTCGTATGAGCAAAACAGACAAGCATGAATTATTTGAGCGTGGTTACCAAACGGCATTAAAGTACCTGCCACTAAAAATGAAACTAAATAGTAAACCGACGAATGAGCATTTATAGCAGGTGTTTTTTCTTTTTATAAAAAAGAATAATTAACGCCGGCAATAATAATAAATCAAAGAGCAAAGCCATAAGTAAACCAATCGCAGTTAATAAACCAAAATGTGCTGTGGGAATAAAGTTTGAAAATGCCAGTAAAAGAAATTGAGAGCATAAAATAATCGTAGTTGCCACTACAGCACGCCCGGTTTTATAATAGCTTTGTACCAGTGAAAAGACGACTGAACAGCCTTTATCCAGTCGTTTTTTAAAACCATGAAACATATGAATAGTATCATCAACAGCAATACCAATTGATACACTGGCAATCATGGCTGTGGCCATATCCAGCCAGATATTAAAAATACCCATTAAGATAAAAATACCTACAATGGGTGAAAGGTTGGGTAACATGGTTAAGATGGCATAGCCCAGGTTCTGCCATAACAATAGCATCATCAAAAAAATTAACACAATAGCAACCAGTAGGCTCATCATCTGTCCCTGAATAAGCAAGCTATCCTGCTCAGCAAAGATAAGTCCTTCACCACCCACCTGCCATTTCAGACCTTTGATATGAGTAGAAAGATAGTTATTAATACGCTGGATAAATTGCCTGATATGCTGAGAATTATGTTCATTCATACTCAGCACAATTCGGGTTTGATCAAACTCCCTATTCACCAGTTCATAGACTTCTATGCCATCATAAATAAAGAAATATTGACTGATAAGCGCTGAATTATCCGGCAATTTTTTATATTGAGGTAAGTTTTCATGAAAGCCCTGATGCATTTGTTCAACAATTTCTACAACAGAATTTACTTTATCAATTTCTGGCTGTTCTGCTAGCCAACTTTGTAGTAATTTTACCTGCTGTAATGCGCCAAGCTGTTTGAAACTATCTCTTTTGTCACCGTATAAATTAATTTCCAACGGCATAACACCCGTTAATTTATTCTCAATAAGCGCAGTACTCGTGGTAATTTTATGCGTATCCGGGAAAAATTTAAGCATATTGGTTTCAGCGGTTACTTTGGCAATAAAAGGCAAACCGGAGATTAACAATAGAGACATAATCGCCACAACCCAAATAGAGTGACGTATAGAAAAATGAATAAACAGGCGCAAAGTTCGTTCGACAATGGCCTGTTTCTTTTTTTCTCGAGGCCATACTGAACGATCAAATTGGACAAAAATAACCGGGACAACATACATTACCAAAAATAAGAGTAAGACTACACCGGCAGCAGCAATAATACCAAAGTGGCTGATTGGTGGTATTGGACTCACGCCCAAAGAACACAGCCCTATTGCCGTTGTCATGGCAGTAAAAAAAGCCGGTCGACGCACTTGAGCAAGAGCAAATGCCACTCGTTTTTCTGCCTGATAAGAAAATGAAGATGCTAATTGCATATTGGTATAAAAATGTACAATAAAAGCGGTCGTTAATGCTGCTAGTAATGGCGGAATCATACTGGCAACAAGCGTATAAGGCAGATCAAAGACAATAAACAGCATCAACGTCCCATTAACCACTGCCCCCGTTACCACACCAGCCACCAGTACAGCCAGGAATCGTCTGAACATTAGCCAGATAAGTGCCAGACCAATAATCATTGTGCCAGGCACAAATGTCATGGTATCTCTAATCATCGAATTGAACTGTTCGATTTCTAAGGGGATGGGACCAGCCATAGCTACAATATATTTTGCTATATCATATTGCGCAAACACCTGCTCTACTGAGTTTAATAAAGCGATCCTCTCAATGGTCGAATCCAGCTGATAGGGACGAATAATAATGCCCATATAATCTTGTGCCGGACTCACTACCGCACCTATGGCTACATTGTCACTAATAGCAAAGTTAAAACGCTCATCAGCTCCTTTGATTTTTTCTCGATTGCTTTTACCTAAAAGAGGACTCACCTCAAAACCATCATCAGTACTGCTAATATGTTCTATTTCAGTAACATTGATCACTCGTTCAATTTTTTCATTATTTTTAATTTGCCGGGTTGCCTGCTGCAGCTTTGTTAAAAAGTCATCGCTATAAAGCTCATTTCCTTTAAACAAAACAATAGCGACCTGATCATCTGGAAACATTTCACGTAATTGTTTTTCCAGAACAACTGAAGGCTGATCATCGGGCAGATAAATTTCCGGAGCATTATTAAAGGCCAGATGAGGAATAAAAAGTGGCGGCAGTACATTTAAAATGGCCAGGATGAGCAGCGATACAATGAGAGGTATAGATTTCATAGGCTCAATATTTGCCTCGGATACCAAAACTTAGCATTGCATTATCCTTATAAAAACCACCGATGGTTTGTTCTGCGCCATCAAGATAATGAAAGGCCGAGTACACTTCAAACGGCTCCCAGCCCAAAAAAGCAATTTCAGGTGCGAGTAGATAATCTTCATGAGTCAAACCAATATTAAAACGAGTGCTTAATTTCCAGCGTTCATTGGCAAATAAACTTTCTATTTCACCACTTAAAGCAATGGTATTATCCAGGTCAAGAATTTTTTCCCGTTCATTAAGATGCCGACCCGATAGTTGCAAATTCACCCGTGTATCGGCATCACCAGGATAAAACTCAGCACTACCTGCCCACTGAAAACCATTATAGGTTTTATACTCCAGCATTGTCGTGGTTGCCGGCAAATCAGAAAACCAACCCGCTTCCATACGCCAGGTCACCGCTTTCCAGTCAAAAGCAGCATCGGCACCAATAATCCAGTTGCGCTCATGCTCCTCTTTAAAAGTAAACTGACCTGCTGTTTGCTCAAGACGATAATAGGGCATGGATAAGCGTACTCGTTGTACCGTCATCGCTACATCAAAATCATTTAACTTAGTGCTATAACGCAGCCCCATTCCCCCTTCGCCATCAATATCATCATCAATATCGGCATTTTGAATCAGAGCCTGCATCGCCGGGCTTGATTTAAAGCCTAGCATACGCCCAGTGTTTTGGTTGATGGGATACCAGACATCCTGCTTTTCAGATAGTTGTGCTTCCCTGAAACTGGGCAAATAAACAAAGTCAAATTTACCCTGCGATACATAGGATTCAATGCGTATCGCTGCAGATGAACGATAATTTTCACCCCATTTCAATAATACCCCGCGGGAAAGATCCACCGTGGCCATGTTATCTAATGGCCCCAGATTATCGACGCGCCCCCATCGAATGGTTTGCGCACCCAGCGTAATACGAAAATTATCATCACGATAACGCAAAAATGTATCTCCATAATCAGCATCCAATTGACTATATCGGGTAGCCTTATTTCCCTGTTGATAATAACCATCCAGACGTGCTGCGATTCTAAAACCCCAGTCATGATTAATTGTATTTTCCAGATAAGCATCTGCATGAATATAGCTTGCCGAACTCGCATCCTGAGCATCACGGGTAAATAAGTCTTGCTCAAGAGAGAAACTGGCTCCCCAGTCAGAACGGCTGTCAATATCTGCTTGTGCAAAATCAACTTCAAAATTGATATCTGAGATATCATCAGACATCACTATCATCATTTCATCTTCATCGGTATTATCAGCTTCAATTTCAATAGTGCCTCCCGGCATTACTGCTGTTTCTTCTGTGGTCGCTTCCTTCTTAATTTTTTTCTCTATATGAGTTTTGTTCTGCTTTTTCTGAGGAACATGCTTAACCTGAGATAGCTGATTTGTCTGAGCTATAGGCGCTGCTGGTTGTGATTTTTTCTGTGTTGTCACTCGTACAATATAGCGAGAAAAGTTGATATTATCCGTATGCACTTTAACATTACGCAGCCCCATACGTTTTAATTTATTAAAGGCCTGCCCTGCTGCTTTTTTATCAAAGAAGCGCGCTGCCAGTACCGAATAACCACGTTCAAAGCGCCCCTTAGTAACTTCAACCCTGGCAAAGCCCTGTTTAAACAGAACCTGTGCTTGTTTAAATGCAGGTGCCCACTGACTATAGCCTTTTAAAATAACAAAATAACGTTTACCTGTTTTTTTCTCTGTTCGAATAGTCGCTGTATTACCTTTATTCTTTTGCTGCTGAGCAAATTTTTTAGCCTTGTTATGAGCAGTAAAAACAAACTGTTTCTGCCCATTGCTTGTTTGAGCACTGTCTATTGCACTGTCACCCTGGGCAATAGTTATTGTGCTTAACGGCATAAGTGCTAATATAAATAAAAGAGCACGATTAAAAACGAATCTCTTTGATGGAAACAAATAAGCCATTATTATTTCCCTGTTATTACTTTAATCACGTTTTTTTCCTGCTGAGGATCTTCCAGATATCTTAGGCTAAATAAATCAGTAGGAATTACCTTATCATATAGCACAGTATCCATTTTCAAATAGGTTTTATGCTGTGTTTTTAAATCAATGGCAACACTATCAAGGATCGTCCAGAAATTTTGCTTTTTCTTTAGTTTTTTCACCAGGGTTCGTTTAACCGGTTTATTCCCCCTCTGATAAAAATCTACCCGCAGAGCAACCAGACTTTTAGGATTAATCCAGCTGATTTTTTTACTATACACCGAGTTATCGGCTTTTACTGGAATACTTTCCAGCTTAAGCACTTTAATACCATTCATTTTGTCTTCACCCAGCAATTTGTGGTGATCAGCAGAGACCTTACGATCCCTTAAATCCTCATACAAAATATCAGAGCCAACAAAGTGCCCGCCTTTGCGACTAGAGGATATACGCCGAGCCTTATGAATAGCCGGTAAATTGATCCATTGCTTAGTATCTTTGTCTATTG
>Ga0256844_10000093_pt1 | contig 35812 bp, 33 predicted proteins | sample MusselsmetaG_FD_189100 | JGI IMG/M metagenome (GOLD analysis project Ga0256844, IMG submission 189100) | Mussel associated microbial communities from hydrothermal vent at the East Pacific Rise, Pacific Ocean - Mussels | ecosystem: Host-associated > Mollusca > Shell > Unclassified ... | reverse complement strand
TGTATTTTAGAAACTTTTTTCTCTGCTATTATGCTTGAAACTAAACGTACCAGAGGATTGACTAAGGGAATCATTATTATAACGCCAGCAACATTAAAAAGTGTATGGAAAACAGCCAGTTTCAGCATGTAATTATCATCTGCTATACCCAAAAATGAGCTAATAAAATTAACAAAACTGGTAATCTGGTAGATGAATATAATGAAAAAAATACCGGCCGTCACTTTGAATAATACATCAGCCAGAGCAAGTCGTCGTCCATTAGCATTGGATGTCATCGATCCCATCACAGCAGAGATTGTTGTACCAACATTGGCGCCGATAACCAGAGCCAGGGCATTTTCATAGCTTATCTGCTGTACTGAAAGTGCCGTAATAACTAATACGAGTGTGGCATGACTGGATTGCATAATAATAGTTGCCAGGATACCGATAAGTGTAAAAACCAAAACACCTGCATAACCATCCATTGCGTATTCAGTTAGATTGATCTGACTCTGAACAGTTTCAAAGCCTTCTTTCATATAGTGAATACCCAAAAAAAGAAATCCTAGTCCAGTCAGAATATAACCAATCCCTTTCAAAGATTTAGAGTTCTGAAAAATCAGCAGCACGCCAAATACCAGCATGGGCATAGCATAGGCCGCAATATGCACTTTTAAACCAAAACCCGCTATCAACCAGGCACCTGTGGTTGTTCCGACATTAGCACCAAAAACAATACCAATACCTTCCACTAAACCTATCAGTCCAGCACTTAAAAAAGAGATGGTAATTACAGACACAAGTGAGCTTGATTGCATAATCGTGCAGGTAACAAAACCAAAACTTAGACTTTTCCACATTCGGTTGGTACTTTTTCGCAAGATTTTTTCAAGCGTTCCACCAGTGAAAACATTGAAACCATCTTCTAGCGACAGCATTCCAAACAGAAAAAGAGCAACCCCAGCTGAAATGACTTTAAAGTCTGGACTAAGCCAAAACCCCCAACTCAACATAAAAAAAATCGTTGGTAATAATATCTTACGTAACATAGATCCTCTTTTGTGGCTGCATTCTCTTGTGAATTCCCCTTTTATAAGGGAAATTGCCATTTACTATCAAGTTTTATAGAGAATGATTGAATTTTATTTATAGGTAAAATTTTTCGTTAGTAGCCATTCGATTATGGCTTGTTTTCACATTATCGAGTGCTATTTTAATTAAATCAACTCTATTTTCTTGCTTTTTGGCTCGTACTTTTTCCTACGGTAGCAGCATTGCTCCGGCTATCTCGTTTCACTTTTTTATGCACACCCAATATGACAACATTCTGTAAGTTTGACTCCAGCCTGCTAGTTTCAACAAGCGGGCCTGGAACATCCAGTGCTGTTGCCGATAAGGGGAACAGCATTAAACAGAATCTGTTCCCCTATGTGTCAGAATAGATGTTATCTAACTATAGCGGCGAGGTTTAAAGGAAACGCTGTCTTTATAGCCCGCCATTGATGAAGCCTTGCGAATATCTGCCCATGTCCCCTTGTAATAAGGTACAACATTCTGATCAGTCCAGTCTGTAACCACGTTGCCGACATTACCTTTAAAATAACCAAACACCATAAAGGTATGTCCCGGCTTCATGTCCGGCTCAAGGTAGGCCATGGCAACCGTTGAACCATAGTCGTTATAGACCTCAACGATATCACCTGATTCAATGCCCAGCCCCCTGGCATCAGCCGGATTCATTTCGATGGGAGCCATGGGATAGCGCTCAGTTCTAAAGGCATAATACTTATCATGAAATGCACTTTGCCAGATATGGTTAGCGCGTCCATTGTTAATCCAGAACTTGTGTTTACCCCGTAGTTTTTCCACCGGTTCAGGTAAGCCTGTCCAGGGAGCAGGAAGGAAGTGTGCCTTGCCATCATCGGTACCAAACTTGTTATCAGTATAGTTCATTTCTGTACCAATTAACTGACCGTTCTTAAACTCTTTAACGGGTAACTGGACACCGTTATTACCCATTGCCCGGAGGCGTTCATAAGTGACCAGAGTACCCGTACCACCACCCTGGCTGTCTATACCGTCCGGTTTTCTGAAGCCATCATTAAAGGCATCTTCTTCTGTATCCCAGTCAAAACCATCAAAGCGTTTTGCCATCTTTACATTACCTTCAGCTGCATATAAAGCTTTCAGAGTGTTGGCAATACCAGCCGCAATCAGGCAATCAGGTTTGGCTATGCCGGGTGCATCCATAAACTTTTCTGACAGCCTCATACGGCGTTCACCGTTCATGGAAGTCAGATTCATTTCCCCCGGATGCGCAGCGGGTAACATCATATGCCCCAGCCTGGCAAAGGTGGTTGGATACAGATCAATTGTGGTGATAAACAGGCCGCCTTTATTAGTCACTGCATCATAAATAACATCAACCATTTGCTCGGTAGTTAAGCCTCCACCCGATTGAATCAATGCATCGCGTACGATATTACTACGCTCAATAATCTTTGCCTGATAACGTTGTGCATTCAGGGTAGTCCGGACAGAATTACAAGCCCAAACGGTCAGCATTTTACCATTGCCATTAATGATTTCCTGATCAATATAGGGGGCAGGACGAGGACCAGGGTAGGGTGGACGTGCATAGCCTTCCTGATGTCCGCCGAGACGACAAACCCCTGTGCCACGCCGACCCACATTTTGTGTTGCCAGCACCAGGTCAACCAGTGCGGACTGGATTTTGTAATTATCATTACCCCAGATAATGCCTTTTTCATACATGTGTGCTGTGCGTGGGGCATGGCCTGAGGCCTTAGGCTTGTAGGCCCATTCTGCTGCTTTTTTCAGGTCAGTTTGAGAAACTCCGGTGACTTTACTACAGTCTGCCAATGACATCCTGTTGGCTTTCAGTGCATTATCAAAACCACTGGTATGCTGCGCAATAAATTTTTTGTTATGCCAGCCTTGCGCGACCACGTAGCTGAGCAAACCATTAAACAGCGCGGTGTCTGTACCTGGTTTGATTTGCAGATGCAGCACCCTGTCTTTGGCAGTTTGTTCGCAGATTGCCTGTGTGTTGGTACGACGTGGGTCAACAAAAATAAAACGGCTGTCTTCGATGCTTTCTGCAGGGAACCACTGTTTTCTTTTCCCCTTGGTTTTTCCTTGTAAATTAAGCAAAGCATGATTGAGGAAATAATTGGTCTGTGTTTCGTAGCAGTTCATGCCCACAAACATAATCGTGTCTGCGACTTCACTATCCTCATAGCTATTGTTTAACTCGCCAATACCCATATCACGGGTGGCATGGCATTCCGAATTATAGGCAGGGCGGTTATGAATGCGCACCATTTTGGTTTTAAGGGCAGAGAACATATATTTACCTGAACCCCAGGTGTTTTCAAAGCCTCCGCCTGCACCACCATGGTCAAAGGCATTAAACATAATTTGATCAGCACCGTCTTTATCCAGAATGCGCTTAGTTACTCCGGCATAGACAGCCATTGCCTGCTTCCAGTCCCAATCTGTCCAGTCATCACCGGTAAAAAAGCGCGGATAACTGAGGCGTTCCTTTGAAGCTCCTGTATCATTGTACATAAGGCTTCCCATGGCTCCGCCACGCGTTGAGGAGATGCCGCTATTGACGACACATTGCTTATCTGGAATGACCATTATGTTATAGGACTGACCATCTTTATCCTTAACCGTATTGGTCATGGCCGGTGTCATCGACAATTGCAGTGATCCGACTGGCCGGGTGAAGTCTATGGCCAATGCGTTCTGACTGGCTTTGCGTCCACCTTCCTCATCAACAGGCCACTTATAGGTGTGATAACCACAGCCGACGATACAAAAATGGCAAATCATATTGGTTTTTTGCGCATTGACGGGGGGTAATCCAATGCGGTCTTTAATTTTCTGAGTCATTAAGTTTTCCTTTTATCCTCTTTTCCTGCATAAAATTTTCACTGTTTTTATTCGCTATTTCTCTTTATATTCAAGAAAATCAGTAAAGTAACAGCGGAAAATTTTATAGGCTGACGGCTAATATTTTCTGAAGGCTCTTATTTGCTGATGGCTATTAACCATGTTGTTACACTACATTTGCCTGACGACCAAAAATCAAACCATCAACACCTATCGCTTTAATATCACCTGATGCCTTGTCGTAAGACAACAGGATGCGGGGAAGATCTTCAGTTGCCTGGCCAGTGACCATTTGTCCGGCTTTTTCGCTGTCAAACATGCTGAAATGGCAGGCGCATTTAAATGTGCGTGTTGGTCTGTCATAGCTGAGAGGGCAGCCCATGTGATTGCACAGAATGCTGTAGGCAACAATATCCTTATCAGGCCCAACACCACCAGGTACCGCATGACCCATGCGAATCATGGCACAAGGTGAGTTGTCATCGGGAAAGTGGAAATTAATAGCTTGATTAACAGGTAGCTGACTCGAATTACCAACTGTTGTTGCCGGGTAATCCAGCATAATTCCAGTATCTGACCGCTGGCTATTTTCTTTTGCCAGAGCATTGCCTGCGGAGCCCATTAACGGGATAGCTGCGGCTGCACCAGAACTCTTTAAAAAATTCCGTCGACTTATTTTTGACATGGTTTATAAAACCCCCTTGATTTAATTCAATTTATTATTCTTGATTTTTATTCATGTTACTTGATGTAAGTCATGGATATTACTTGATGTAAGTTGTGTATTATTTAACACAGATTAAACTATATTTTATATCTGCTAATTGTTATATATGAAGCTAAATTAATAATATATATTTTAGTGATGGAATATGCCTAAAGATTAATGTGTTAATCTAATTATTTCATTAACTGTAGAAATAATTAGGGTGTACAAGAATGAAAAAATAATTAAGTATATGTGGGTGGGGGTATATATGGAGGAAGATATAGATAAATGCAGATTAACAATGTAGGTTAATATTGATTGCTTATCGGCATGTGGTTAGATGAGAACCCTCAGTCAAATGAAATTTTTCGCTGTCATTTTACTAACAGGGGGATAGAAAAGACACCCTGTTAGTAATCGGGCAAACAAGCTCTTTATTAGTTGAAGACACTCATTAATATTGGCTGAAGGCTCCCATCAATCAGGATCAAGCACTCTATGTAATCGTTTTATGGCTTCCTGGAGATTTTCCATACTGGTTGCAAAAGAAAGTCGTACATAACCAGGTGCACCAAAAGCAGAGCCAGGGACTACTGCTACCTGTGCTTTTTCGATCAGGAATTCACTGAATTCAACATCATTATTGATCCCCAAACGCGTCATTACTTGCTCTACATTGGGTAAAATATAGAAAGTCCCCTGGCAAGGCAAACACTTAACACCCTCTATTTCCAGTAGAGCCCTATAGATAAAGTCGTGCCGTTCCTTGAGTGTTGTTACCACTTTCTCAACAAAGGATTGCTCCCCTTCAATGGCAGCAAGGGCAGCATATTGGGAGATAGATGAAGGATTAGAGGTACTTTGTGACTGTATGGTTTTCATTTTTTGTATCAGTAATTCAGGTCCGCCAACATAGCCGATACGCCATCCCGTCATTGAGTAAGCCTTAGACACGCCATTAAGTACAAAACCACGTTCATACAGGGCAGGGCACATATTGAGGATATTTTTAAAAGGAGTTCCTTCCCATAGCATGTGTTCATAAATATCATCAGTAGCCACAATCACTTTGGGATAGCGCTCCAGGATGGCTCCCAGTTCAGCCAACTCATCGGGCGTATAGTGAACACCTGCCGGGTTTGATGGACTGTTAATAAACATCAGTCGGGTTTTATCAGTAATTGCCGTGTCTAGTTGCCTGGGAGTAATTTTAAATCCCTGTTCAATATCAGCGTTAATAAAAACAGGGCTGCCACCCGCCAGCTTGACTATATCAGGATAGGAGACCCAGTAAGGGGCAGGGATAATGACCTCATCACCGTCATTGAGGACTGCCTGCGCCAGGTTGTAGAGGGTCTGTTTACAGCCCGATGAGATCATCACCTGTTTCATGCTGTATTCAAGATTATTTTCTCTGGCAAACTTGTTGATGACCGCCTGTTTTAGCTCAGGAATACCATCAACCGCAGTGTATTTTGTAAAGCCTGCATCAATTGCATCTTTCGCTGCCTGTTTAATATGTTCTGGGGTATCGAAATCAAGCTCACCTGCACCCATGCCAATAATATCCTGTCCTGCAGCACGCAATTCAGCGGTTCGGGCAGCAAGAGATGAAGTCGAGGATGGATTCATCGGGCGTACCCGTTCGGCAACTTGCAGATTTATCATAGTGTTTCCTTTGTGGTATTTTATTATTCCAGGCTCACTTTAAGAGCATTATTTTAAGTATAGCCTGTTACTGGAGTTTAGATTTTAAAGTTTTAGAGTTTCAGGAGTAAAAGAAGCAAATTATTGGCAATAAATAGTTTGATATAAGGGCTGAAAATAAGTCTTCTTGCCTTGCACATCGGTACTGGAATTGTTCCGTTCGGTAATTGCAAGCCCACTTTATTAATGGTCGACAGGTTTATCTCGTCTGGTATGGCTTCAAAAACCATAAAGCCGCTCAATATTATTAATTATAAAATATGCCAAAACCAATATTATCCTTAACGGTGCATTGCACTAATTTTATGCATAGGCATAAATGTTTTCACTTTTGTATTAGTAAGCGAAAATGCCCGGCAATGCCTATAGAAGTGCTTGTATCATTATCTATGTTAAAGTAGAATACCTGATGTAAGAAATAAATTATAGCTAAATAATTATAATAACGGCAATTACTATATCTGCTTTGGGAGATATTGTTTGAAAATTTAGAGCGCTGTAAATATTAGACAAATCACGTTGTACCCTGTCAATTAAATCAGGATATTTTATCTAAAATATCAGAAATAAATTTCACTAGTATCAAACAGTTGAAATAAACTAATGGAAAAAAATCATTGAAATGGGGCAAAATGCAGTTTTAACTAAAACTGCAACCTTAAATTTGGAGAAAAATATATGAATATATTGGTATTTATAGCCGGTGTCTCTGTTGGTTGGGCTGCTGACAAACTGTATAATTCTTATATTGCGAAAAAGATGCATGCAGATGACGGGAGTGAAACGTTTAAGGCAGAAGAAAAAGATATAATGGCTGTAGAAAACGTAAAGAAAGAAAAGGCTAGAGCTGAAAAAGACTCGTTAAAAGAAACACATGATGACCTTAGTCAGCTAAAGGGTGTTGGCCCTAAACTGGCAGAAGCACTGGATAGCATCGGTATCCATAATTATGAACAACTCACCAGGCCATCTGTTGATACCCTGTTAGAGCGTTTGCGCGAGACAGGTGGTCGATTCAGCAGACCTGTTATTTCAGCCATAATGGAACAGGCAAAACAAGCTGTAGAAGTAAGATAAACAGAACATCGATTCTATGATTTGTCGTTTTCCCGTATAATTCCCGTAGAGAAAAAAGATTAATCTTACTCAGAAAATATTTTATTCATTGCCTGTAATCCTATATGATTAATCGTTAGTATTATCTTGTGATAATTTGTAGTGAGGCTTTTTAAAGCAGGCAGTGCAGAGTCAATGTTTACCCGGCACCAGGTAAAGTTTCATCCTTAAGGTCGAGGATAGCAGAGGTGACAATTATTTCCAAAAGCCTCGCCTTTTAAGGCGAAGTGCTGGGTTTACAGACCAGATCATAATTGTGAGGGATTAAATGAAGAAAAAATCTATTCGAATACTCAAGCAGCCGCATACAGATTGCACTCAATGCCCTATCAGAAAGCTGGCTTTGTTTCAGGGGGTTCCTCTTGATCGTCTTGAATGGACACAAAAATATCGGGATCAACAGTTTGTTGTACCAGCTAAAACTACTTTATACCGTGAAGGAAGTGCAACGGATTATGTTTATACCTTGTTTGATGGCTGGATGGCTATGTATCAAACTTCCAGAGAGGGAAAACGGCAAATTCTCAGATTTGCATTGCCGGGTGATTTTCTTGGCTTTCAGACTGATCAAAAAGGTATGATTTCGCACTCAGTGTTAGCCCTCAATGAAGCGATTGTTTGTGCTTTCCCGCGCAGCCGGTTGCAGGAAATGTTTGAAGATACCCCCACATTGGCATTACGCCTTGCTTCGATGGGGTCCAGAGACATGAATTTATGCCAACATCATCAGGCTTTTCGAAGCAGAAAGGATGCTTATGAAAGTATTGCCTTTTTATTACTGGAGTTGTTTCACCGCACACGTCAACATATGAGTCATCATTATGACCCTAAAACCAACAGCGTTACTTTTCCTCTGACTCAGGAAGACATTGGCGATGCTGTTGGATTAACTAATGTGCATGTTAATCGTGTTCTTCGTCAGTTTCATAAGTTCGGTATGATTGATTGTCATCATAGAAGGCTGCATATTCTTGATGAAGAAAAACTTTCAGATATAGGTGAATTTGATGAAAGTATGATTTCCAGCAATCCGATGATCTATAGCCTGAGCTGATAATGGCTACTCACAGTTTCTCTGGATATATCCATGTTCAATGAAATTGCATGATTTTTGCTCGATGCCCATCCTTATGCTGCTCTCACTTTGGTGAGGGCATCTTAAATCCTGAATAAACTGATTTTAATACCCCTCATGCCAATCTTCCCCCAGAACCAGAAGGGTGCTTAGGAGCAATAGCCCTGCTTGCAGATGGATTTAAATAGAACATATGTTGCTGTTTGCTGGTATCACAGAATTCCACCGATGGTAAATAAGCTCCTGAAAGTTATGGGCGAAGAGGAAAGGGAATGAGTTTGCTGTATCCGCTTTATTTTAAGATAAATGTTCAGCGGTTAATAATGATGAACACTTTTTTGACTGATATTCTCCCGGCATAAGACCATTAAAACCCGCTTTAGTTTCATAAAAAGATACCTTGATTAAAAAATACCTAGCCACCATATTTAATCAATATTGTGCGGATATGAATAAATTTATATCCGCTATAAGAAAATAAAGAAGCGTAAACTATTAAGGATAAAGAATATGAAAAACACACTGATGATCAATTGTCTGCTTACTGCGCTGTTACTCTCCAGTCCGCTCTATGCAGGGCAGTCAAGTTGGGATACGGTTAAAGAGAAATCAGGCGAAACCTGGGAAGCGACCAAAAAAGCATCTACTGAAACCTGGGAAGAAACTAAAAAAGCCTCAGAAGGTCTATGGCGAAAAACTCAGACTACATCAGGTGAGATTTGGGATGATGCCCGGGAAAGTTCCAGTGATGCCTGGGATCATGCCAGGGATAAGTCGAATGCCACCTGGAATAAGGCTAATGAAAAGTCGAATACTATTTGGGATGATGCAAGACGCAAGGCCAGCAATGCCTGGGATAGTGTTAGCGATGAAAAAAGCTGGAATGCGGCTAAAGAAAAATCACATTATTACTGGATGACAGCTAAAGAAAAATCTCATAAAGTGTGGAGTGATGCCAAGGCAGCTACTCATGAAGGTTGGAATAATGCTCGGGATAGTTCGTTCAGGCAATGGGAGAAGGCTAAGGAAGAATCAGCCCGTGCCTGGGAAAACACTAAAAAAGCGGTTCATTAAAGCCTTTATTGTTGGCTTAGAAGCGTGACTTTTTTTATGATTTCGGGGTGATCAAACTCACGACCGCCAACGGCTGTATAGGCAACGGTGCCATCCGCTGCGATAATGTAAGTAGTGGGCAGGCCACGAATTTTCCATGTGCTCATTGACTGTGCGTCGGGGTCAAGCAGGAGTTGAAATTCGGGTGCAGGCTCGATACTACCCATAAAAGAAAAAACAGTGTCATCATCTTCACCAATATTGACTGCCAGTACCTCAACACCCTGTGCTTTAGTGGCTTGATATAAACGTTGTAGAGAACCCATTTCCCGGCGACAGGGAGGGCACCAGCTTGCCCAGAAATTAATGATCAGCACCTTGCCTTTCATATTCCTGATATCGATAGCCTGTTCATCAAGGTTGTTCAGGCGCAGCTCTGCTGCAGGCAAGCCTGATTGACTCGGGCTAAGTTTATGAGTCAATGGTGGTAACTTATCGGCATAGCAAATTGCTGATGAGTTTATCAGACTAATGAATAAAATAAATATAAGTTTACTGATATTATTTTGCACAGTGTACATCCTTTAATGTGGCACGATAGGGCCTGCCATTGATATCCCAATTTACCGTTATGTCAAATTGGCTGCCCGCTGTCAGGTCGATGGATAACATGCCCTGATTCCAGTCACCACCGGGCTCATATTGCTGTTCGGGAGGAAATTGCGCCCAGCGAAAGGCAATTAATGCGGATTTTTTTATGTTTTTATTGCTTAGCTTTTTGAGCCAGTCATCAACTGATAGTAATGTTTTAGCATGGCCATTGACCAATAGCGACCAGTTTTTACGGATAAAGTGAATGCTTCCAGGTGCATTGTCGTTGCGTAACACGGTCATAAATATACAAGAGGCGGTATACTCTGCAATTTGCTGCAGACTAAACCCACGATTAACATAAAAAGCCTGGGCCTGTTCGGGTAAAATTTGTGTCAGAGAGAAATAGACACCATCAGTTTTTTTTGACCAGGTTTTTATACTATTGAAGGTATCAGTAGGCGCTGCTTGCTGGGCGAATACGGGCAGTGTGACAAGTATGTAAATTAAAAATAATAAGGGGTAAAAAACTCTCATTGCTATTATTTCTTCTGTAATTGCTGTTGATGACACTGTTTGCAAGTATAGCTGTCGATGGTCTTGCCTGCCTTAATCAATGTGCTATTGCATTGCGGACATTTGTGAAAAGGCTTGAACAGCATGATATCGTCATACTCAAGCTCAATGGTAAAAGGGTTATACAAAGTATTACATTCGGGACAATTAAAGAGTGTAAAGCCGTATTGAGCATGGTTAATACGATGCTTTTTTATAATTGAGCGAATTTGTATCTGTGTTTTGCCCTGAAAATTATCAATGGCTTGTTCAATAGTATCTTCATTATCCCGATGCCCGAGTTTAAAATGTTCTTCACTCTGACAGTGGGAACACTGAATATCTAATGCTTCTATGGCCATAATAATAACCTCGGGTCGTTAGTGTACATCTGTAAATTGGGCTTTTGCTTTTAAGCACCGTCGCCTCCTGAGAGAGAAGACAAAATGAGGTGACAGGCACCGGTTGATAATTTTAGTCAGCAATCGCATCCTTGGTTTTTTTCCAGGCTTTTTTGGATTCTTTTTTAGTGGCTTGCCAGGCTTCACTTGAACCTTCCCTGGTTTTATCCCAGGTTTTTTTTGAGCTGTCTTTGGTTGCATCCCAGGCTGTGCCTGAGGTTTCTTTGACGCTATCGCCGACTTCTGTCCAGCTGGTTTCACCGGCAATCAATGGTGCTGATAGTAATAAGGTGCTTATAAACAGTATTCTTTTCATTGGCTTCTCCAAACTAAGGGCTTATTTTACCACGTGAATATCTTCGGCCTGAGGGCCTTTGGAACCTTCAGTGACTAAAAAGTCCACCGCTTGTCCCTCGTATAAAGAACGGTAACCATTGCCTTTGATTGAGCGAAAATGAACAAAAATATCATCCCCCATAGAGCGGGTAATAAAACCATAACCCTTATTGGTGTCAAACCATTTAACGGTACCGGTTTCACGATTGCCCTCTGTGGTGCTATCTATTGTACTATGCGTACTTTTGCTGCTGACAGGGGCTTTTTTCTTGCGTTGAGATAATGCTTTGCTGATAGCGCTGATTTTTATATTTTGCAGAACCAGCATAATGATTAGTGCTAATAGACTATTGGATAAAAAGATAATGTAAGGGGTGTGAGTATTAAACAGGTAGCTAATAAAAGCAGCAATTAGGCCGCTCAGACAGAGAATAATTAAACTTTTTGTGTTAAACATATAGAAAACTCTTAAATATCAATAAATAAAGGGAAAATTATTGTCTAATTTATCAATTCTAAAGTTTTTGTCAAATAGTTTATTCAATAAGCTTAGCCTTTACATAAAACCATTGGCCATTAATTTTTTCAAATAATGACTGTTCTTCCAGGCGCTGCGCTTTGCCGTTAATCTTAAAGCGGGCAACAAAATGTACTGAACCACGTATATCATGGCTTTGCCCCTGTTGACAGGATTTGATTTTAAGACCGATCCAGTGGTGTTCTGAATGCTCGAGATCAAGTTCTGCTGGGCGCTGTTGTGGATGCCAGGTTGTTAAAAGATAATGCTGATTTTTAAGCACGTAGGCACTATAGCGTGAGCGCATTAGCTGTTCAGCTGTCTCAGCAGTGGCCGGGTTATGTGTATCAAGAAAAGGCTGACAGCACTGTGCCAATAACAAACCTGACTGACAGGGGCAGTCAGTGTTGCTGGTGAAGACAGGCTTTTTCTTAGTCATGGTAGTGGCCTGAATGATAAGTTAGGGTAAAACGGATTCTCCCTGATATAAGGAACTTAAGGATTCACGGGCACGTACCATATAATGCTGTTTGCCATCGACCATTACTTCAGCGGCTCTAGGGCGTGAATTATAATTAGAACTCATTGTAAAACCATAAGCACCACAGGAACGAATGGCGAGTAAGTCATTGGCTTTAATGGCCAGAGAGCGTTGTTGAGCTAAAAAATCACCGGTTTCACAAATTGGGCCAACCAGATCGTAAACTTGCTCAGGAGTATCACTATCATGGGCAGGCTTGAGTACCGGCAATACAGCCTGCCAGGCCTGATATAAGGTGGGTCGGATTAAATCATTCATGGCAGCATCAATAATGGCAAAATTCTTGCCGTCATCAGTATCAGTGTGTTTCAGATACTCTACACGAGTGACTAAGATACCAGCATTACCGGCAATGGCCCGCCCGGGCTCTAAAATAACTTTCAGCAGGCGACCGGCCATTACTTGTTTTATGGCGGCTACGTATTCTGTTGGTGTAGGAGGCGTTTCGTTCTGATAGGGAATGCCGAGACCACCACCTAAGTCGAGGTGGCGTAACTTTATACCATCTTTGCGTAAGTTATCCACGAGGATTAGTACTCGTTTAAGGGCATCGATAAAGGGAGAAATTTCAAGTAGTTGTGAGCCAATATGACAGTCAACACCGATAATTTTCAGATTATCTAATTGCTTGATGTGCTGATACACTGCGCGGGCATTTTCAATAGCAATGCCAAACTTATTTGCCTTCAGTCCGGTAGAAATATAGGGATGTGTTTTGGCATCGACATCAGGATTGACCCGAATGGATACAGGAGCAATGACGCCCAGTTCAGCAGCCACTTTATTCAATTGTTCGATTTCGGCTTCTGATTCAAGATTAAAACAATGAATGCCGACTTCCAGAGCACGTTTCATTTCATCAGAACGTTTGCCCACACCGGAAAAAACGATATTTTTCGGGCTGCCGCCTGCGGCCAATACGCGCTCCAATTCACCGATAGAAACAATATCAAAACCGCTACCCAGACGAGCCAGTAAATTAAGCACACCCAGGTTGGAATTAGCTTTAACTGCGTAGCAGATCAGGTGATCCTGCACACCAAAAGCATCATCAAAAGCATGCCAGTGGCGCTCCAAAGTAGCACGAGAATAAATATAAAGCGGTGTGCCGTATTGCTGAGCCAGTTTACTGACATCATTGTCTTCCGCCATCAGGCGGCCATCAGTATAATTAAAATAATCCATATTAATTTCTTTAGTTTGTTTGTTCTAAGGCATTTTTTTCACTGGGTAAATAGAGAGGGCCTTTTTGCCCACAGGCGGTGATCATGCTGCCAATACCCAAGATGGTAATAATCAGATAAAGTGCAAGCTCGGCGCGACACCATTTCATAGTTTCATCCATTCAGTTATTTTATAATTTAGAATGCGCTATTATAACAGCATAATAGTGAGTTAAGAAATAAGCTTAAATTGAGTAAATTCAAGAGATCAATGTGAAATTAAAATCCTATATTTTTCGCTGGGTGACGCTGGTGACATTATTACCGGCAACTGCATTAGGCTTATTTGCAACTTATTATGTGCAAAATCTCTATCATCAGGATGCCATAGAAGATATTCAGCGTAGCCTGGAAAATATTGCCACCGAAATTACCCGCAGCTTACAGGCCGATCAAGGTCTTATTCTTAAACTGCCAAAGTCACTGGCAATACAACAGTTTTTACCGGTATTAGAACAGGCACGCTTAAGTGAGCGACATGTGGACTATACGCTTAGGCTTAATCAGTTAAGTGCTTTTTTGCGGCAGTATCAGTCAGTCATTTCTCTGTTTGATACCTTTAGAATTCTGGATGTACGTGGTAATACCTTATTGAAAATTCGTAATGGTCGGGAGAGCCTGACCCGTTATGAAGGCTTTGAGCCTTATGCCATTATGGATAAGGAAATTATTCAGGCAGAACAATTAAGGCTTCTGGCTGAATTGCCGGATGATAGTATTAGTTTTATTGAGTTGCCGCAAACACGTGATGAAATGGGTCAGGAAAATAATATTGTTATACCGGATGCGCTGGTACCCCTGAACTATCAGAATAATCGGGTCGGTTATCTGGCTGTAGCAATACAGGGAGCCAATATTGATCAGGTGTTGGAATTGGCGACACGACTCTACGATGGTAAATTACTGATTGCTGAGGTGGATGAAGAAAATAAAGTCCGTAATGGGCAAATTCTTTATGATGATAATACCTTATTACGTTTTGCTCATCTGAAATCTACAGGAGAAAAATTGCAGCAATTGGATAATGGCCTGATCTGGGATGCCTTCCAGGAATCATCCTATGGTTCAGTGGCTAATCTAAAAGGTAATGAATCTTATTATTACATTGAATATTTTCCTTATCCGGACTCATTAACCTCATGGATTATTGTCAATGAGGTTGAAGATAAGGCTTTTAGTGCACCCTTTGACAATATACGTGCAGGAATATGGATGCTGGCAGGCATTGCTGCTTTGGGCAGTTTATTTTTAGCCCATTTTGCATCCCGGGCCATTGCTACGCCGATAATGCATCTGGCAGAGAATTTAAAAACATTTGCCGACGGCAAACAGGCCATTGCAATTAAAAGCAGTATTGATGAGATTCAGCAATCATCAGAGTCTTTTAATTATATGGCAACAAAACTCGATGAAGCATTGCAAAAGCGTATTAAGGCAGAAAATATGATGATACAAAGTGCCAAACTGGCCAGCCTGGGGCAGATGGCAGCCGGCATTGGCCATGAAATTAATAACCCATTAAATAATATTCGTTCTTTGTCACGTTTGATCAGTCGTGAGCTGAAAAAAGATACTGAGCACCATGTAATGTTGTTAACCGATATGCAGTCACTTGATGAAGAAGTGATCAGGGCATCTGAAATTGTTCAGGGAGTATTGAGTTTTTCCCGACAGTTACCGGACAAAGAGTTTATTGCCATTCGCATGGCAGATTTATTAAAAAATCTGGAAGGTTTGGTTAAGCAGGAAGCAAAACGTGCTCAGGTTAAGATTAACGGTATTGATGAAATTGTTGCTCAGGATAATGTTATGATCCTGGGTGATAAGGGCAAACTACAACAGGCTCTGGTTAATGTCTTGCTCAATGCCATTCAGGCCAGTGCTTTAATTGTGCCGGATGGGCTAAACCGGCAGATCGATATCGCTTTAGCGATGAGTGATGATAGCCGTATGCTGCTGAGTATTCGTGATTATGGTGAGGGTATTGATGAAAGCATCAGAGATAAGCTATTTGATCCTTTTTTTACTACCAAAGAAGTAGGACAGGGTACAGGCCTTGGCTTGTCTATCTCATTAGCAATCATTGAAAATCATAAGGGTGAATTGACAATTGAAAATATTGCACAGGGTGGGGCGGTGGTGAATATCATTTTGCCCGTCTATGTTGCATAAGGTGAAGACTTTGTGCCTAATTAGTGCAAGATACAAGTAAATGGTTAGTAAAAAACAATGAACAAAAAATTAATAATTATTGATGATGAGCCTAAGGCAGGTCAGCTAATGGCACGTTATCTTAATGATAGCTATGAGTGTCAGGTGTTTGTTGATCCGCTGGCGGCAATGACCTATTTTATCGCCGAAGGTGCTGATCTGGTCATTACTGATATGCAGATGCCTAAACTCAGTGGTGCTCAGGTATTGGCACAAATTCGTGAGGTGAATCAGCAGATCCCGGTGATAGTTATCACTGCATATTCAAGTGTTGATAATGCCATCGAAGTTTTGCGCCTGGGCGCGACTGATTTTGTTAAAAAGCCTTTTGATATTGAAGAATTAAAAATTATCATTGATAAGGCACTTAACGTGTCGTTATTAAAAGCTGAAAATAGCCGATTAAAAGCATGTTTAAAAGCCCAACAGGCACAGGATGATCGTTACCGCTTGATTGGTACCGGTGGCAATATGCAAAAAGTGTATGACATTATTAATAAAATTGCCGATATTCGCTGTAATGTTATTATTGAGGGAGAATCGGGCACCGGTAAAGAACTGGTTGCCCGGGCCATTCATTTTCAGAGTCAATCGGCAGAAAAGCCCTTTATTGTTATTGATTGTGGGGCGCTAACGGATAGTTTGCTGCAAAGTGAATTGTTTGGTTATGAAAAAGGCGCTTTTACCGGCGCCAATAAACAAAAAAAAGGATTATTGGAAACCGCTTCAGGTGGAACTCTATTCCTTGATGAAATTTGTAATATCTCGGACAATATGCAAACCAAGTTATTACGCGTTGTTCAGGAGCAGCAGATCACCCGTGTCGGTGGCCTGGAAAGTATTGATATTGATGTGCGTTTTGTAGTGGCCACTAATCAACCGATGGATAAAATGGTTCATGAAGGTAAGTTTCGTCATGACTTATACCATCGTTTGAATGTGATTAATATTCAGGTTCCGCCGCTACGAAATCGTCTTGAAGATATTCCGTTGCTAAGTGAAGTGATGATAAAACGCTTTGCCCAAAAATATAATCGTATTATCAGCGGTTTTGATCAATCATCAGAAAAATTATTAACGGCTTATCACTGGCCGGGTAATGTGCGCGAACTCAGTAATATCATTGAACGTGCGGTAGCCTTGTCCGATGATGATACCTTACATCTGGATGATATCCCTATTTCTGTTCATGCCCCCGGTTATCAGGATACGCAGGCATTGGATACTGATCAGCCGACCCTTGCTGAACTGGAAAAACGCTATATTTTTAAACTATTATCGGCCAATAAAGATAATCGTGAAAAAACAGCTATGATCCTGGGTATAAACAAATCAACGCTATGGCGAAAATTAAAAGAATATAATGTCTGAATTTATCTCTGAAAAATGAACCGCTTATACCCTTATCATATAAATAGTAGTGGTGTTGGTGAGTTAAGCAAAGAGCAACTCGCTGAGGCACAATACCGCAATGCCTGTGATTTTGGCAGTCGTGTCGGTTATTCTCCCATTGCCTATATTCTTTTGTTAGCCAGTATTACTTTGGCCACATCCGGTGGCTGGTCCTATTTTAAAGAATATTGGTTTTTAGAACTGATGCTCTATCTATTAAGCTTTGGCCGATTTTTTATCGCTAAAAAACTAGCGCTTGCAGAGAAGAATCATTATTTTTTTTATTTAAATTACTATTATTTCTGGACTCTGTTTTCGGCATTATTGTGGGGTATTATCATGGCCATGATGTTATGGCTTGATCAACTGCAAACTTATAGTTATTTATTATTGTCCCTCACGATAGCCATGACCGGTGGGGCAATTGGTACTATGACTTCTTATGAGCGCACCATCATTCAGTTTAACCTGTTTTTATGGTCACCTATTGTGACTGTTTTAGCATTATTAGCATTGCTTGATGGCGAGAGTGCTGGTCTGGTGTTGTTTCTGATTGTCATGATGTTATTTTTTGTTATTTCTCAGGCGAAGCGCATTGCACTTGATAATCAAAATGGAATGTTACGGCAGATTCAACTGGAAACCCAAAGTAGTGAACTGGTACAGGCATTAAAAACCATTGAACAGCAACAAAGTGAAGTGAAAAAACATCGGGACCATTTACAGGATTTAGTAACAGAAAAAACGACAGATTTAATTAAAGCTAAAGAAGCAGCCGAGCGGGCCAATAAAAGTAAAAGTGAGTTTTTGGCTAATATGTCTCATGAGTTACGAACACCACTGCATTCAATATTGAGTTTTAGTCATTTTGGGCTGACCCGTCTGGATAAAGTTGACAGCAAAAAGATCCACAGTTATTTTGAAAAAATTCATTATTCTGGTGAAGTTCAATTGAATCTGGTTAATGATTTGCTGGATTTATCACGCCTGGAGTCTAATGATATTGATTTGTTTTTTGATCCTTGTGATTTGCTGAGCATTAGCAAAAAAATAATCTATGGTCTGAGTAGTTTGTGTGAAGAAAAGAAAATTAAAATATATCTGGATGAGAAGGTTGAATACGCACGAATTTATGCAGATAAAAATAAAGTCGAGCAATTAGTACGCAATCTGATAGCGAATGCTATTAAGTTTTCCCCGGAAAATTCAACTATTAATATTGCTATTAATCAAACAGAATCAATAGTACAGCTGGAAGTTGAAGATCAGGGGCCGGGTATCCCTGATGAAGAGAAAAATAGCATCTTTGATAAATTTAACCAATCCAGTCGCACGCGCACGGGTGCCGGAGGTACCGGCTTAGGTCTGGCGATTTGTGCACAAATTATGCACCATCATCAGGGGACTATCAGGGTTGAAGATAGTGTTGCCGGTGATGATTGCTCCGGTGCACGCTTTGTGGTGACTTTTCCAAAGAGTGCTGCAATGCTGCATTGATTTAAAATTGCAATTTGCACTCTCAATTTGCAAACTGCTCTTTTTTTGTGATTATCACCCCAGACAAATAAATTCTATCTTATTGAATAATAATGAAAATGTTAATTGGCATAGTAAGTGCTTTAGTGCTATTAGTTTGAAACGATATTTCTCATTTATAAATACTACTAAGGAAGAAATGATGCAACGTAGACATTTCCTGAAAAATACAATGGCCACCGGCGCGGTTGCTCTGGCCGCAGCAAGTGGTTTGTTAGTTCCTGTTCAGGTACTGGCATGGAATAAAAAAGCCTTTGATGCTAAAGATGTTCAAAGTGCAATGAAAGGTTCTATCGGCACAGAATTGACTGAAGCAAGTGATAAAATCACTATTAAGGCACCTGATATTGCAGAAAACGGTGCAGTTGTTCCGGTGACCATCAGTTCTACTTTAAGTGATGTTAAATCAATTACCATTATTTCTGAAAAAAATGGTACGCCTTTAATTGCTAAATTTAATCTGCAGGGCAAAACACAAGCATTCATTTCTACTCGTATTAAAATGGGTAAGACCTCCAATGTGATTGCGATTTGTGAATCCGGTGGTAAATTTTATAGTGCCAGAAAAGAAGTTAAAGTAACTATCGGTGGTTGCGGCGGTTAATTTTCGACGAAAATCTCGTACAGTTCATTAGACACGTTTAACTTGAAAATTCAGGTTTAAGTGCAACAAAATATAGAACAGGTAAATAATAATGGCAAAAAGCTCAATTAAAATTCGTGCTAAAGCAAAGAATGGCATCGTGACTGTAAAAGCATTGATCAGTCACAAAATGGAAACTGGCTTACGTAAAGATAAAAAGACAGGAAAAGTTATCCCTGCACACTTTATTGAGGCAGTTGATTGTCTGCATAATGGTGCAGCTGTTATGAATGCTGAATGGGGTGTGGCAATTTCTAAGAACCCCTATCTTTCGTTTAAATTCGCCGGTGCATCAGGTGATAAAGTTAAACTAAGCTGGAAAGATAACACCGGCAAAGGTGATTCCCTGGAGACTAAAGTCAAGTAATTGGCTGACCAGGACAGATTTACCGACACTAAGATAATCCCCCCCCATCTTTAGTTGGTAATGTGAAGGGCGTAACAGTTTTAAACCTGTTACGCCCTTTTTTATGTGCTGCTGTTTTATGCTAGAATATGCCGGATATATTGCAAATTAATGCGAATAAAAATGAGTTAATACTATGGTTATGAGTGAAACTGAATTTAAAGACTTTGTACAAGAAATTATTATACAAATTGAAGATGCATTGGAAGAACTGGATAATGGTATTGACTATGAGTCATCAGATGGTATCTTAACCATTTTTATGACCGATAAATCACAAATTATTATTAATCGTCAAACGGCTGCCCTGCAGTTGTGGCTGGCAGCAAAGTCAGGTGGCTTTCATTTTGATTATAATGAGGCAAAGGGCTGGCAGAATGATCGCAACGGTGAACGCTTTATCGATACATTAAACCGTTGCCTGAGTGAACAGGCAAATGAAAAAATTGAACTGAATCTGGAATAATACATGTTTTTGTTTAACTTAAAAGCACTTGCTGGTGCCTGTTTATCACTATTGCTTTTAGTTCTGTTTGCTTCCATGACAGCTTATGCAAATAGTAAGCATGATGGCAAGCAATCCGGCTATTATTTATTTCAAAAAAATTGTGCCGTCTGTCATGGCAGTGAAGGCGGCGGCGGGGTGGGTGTGCCGCTGAATCTGAGTGATTTTTTAAGCACAACTTCCGATCAATATCTGCAAAAAACCATTCATTTGGGGCGCCCCGGGCGTATTATGCCTGCTTTTTCTTCTTTAAATGAGGCGCAAATTAAGCGTATTATTGCTTATATTCGCAGTTGGAAGAGTGATATAAAAGCCCCTGTTTATAGTCAGGAGCCCATTAAGGGCGATAGCAAAAAAGGTCAGGCAATTTTTGCCGCGATTTGTATTAATTGTCATCGTAAAGAGGGCGTGGGTGGTGAAGGCACTGGAGTGACCTTTTCACGCCCGAGAGATGCAGAGATCCTCGCTCCGGCTATCGGTAATCCGGCATTTTTAGCTTCGGCTTCTGATCATATGATCAAACAAATTATTATGACCGGTCGTGAGTCAACACCGATGGTATCGGCTACCAGCATGGGCTTAACAGAAGATGATGTGGACAATGTGGTGAGTTATTTGCGTTCTTTGGCGATGCATAATAAAAATAATGACAGGTCTAAAAGTAGTGAAGCAGTGCTGGCTTATGAGTCCTCCTATTCACTGGAGGAAACCATAGAAAACCTGAAACAGGCAGCACAGGGCTATAACTTTCGTTACATTCGAGAACAGACGCTGAATCATGGCTTTGTTGATGTTGAACAGGAAAGTAATCAGCAATATTTAATTTATTTTTGTAATTTTAAATTTCTTAATCAAGCTCTTTTGGTGGAGCCTCGCATCGGTATGTTTTTACCATTTAGAGCCACCATTGTTAAAAATCAGGATAAAGTAATGGTGATGACGGTGAATCCCAATTATCTTTGTTCTTTATTTAACAATGATGAGTTAATGCAGAAGTGTCAGTTTATGGCTGAACAATACGAGTCGATACTCGAAGAAAGTACTTTATAGATAGATTGAATAGTCGATCATTTTAATCATTAAAAAAGAAAAGATATGTTAAATAGAAAAGCTCAGTTAACAGAGCACACGATCAAATTAATGTTGTCAATATCTATAATAATGTGTTTATTGATGACTGATAGTTTTGCTGATCATAAACGATTAATTATGGGGCGTTCTTATGAAGCATTCCCGGAAACTATGAGTGCTTTGCAGGAAGAGATTAAAAAAGCAGGTTATACCATCAGTATAGTGCAGCGTGTTGACGTGGGCTTAACGGGTATGGGCTTTAAAACCGATAAATATCGAGTGGTCTTTTTTGGCAAGCCGGAGCAAATTAAACAATTACCTGATAAATATCCAAAGCTAACGCCTTATTTACCTCTGGCGATTACTATTTTTGCTGAAGATCAGGAAACTATCCTGGCCGCGATGTCACCCCAGTTTATTGAACATGCTTATTTTAAAGATAATGATGATAAGGAACTGGCGGAAATATTCCATCGCTGGGAGTATGATATTGAATTAATTATTGAACGAGTCAGCAATCTGGAACCTTAAAATGTTTATACTATCAGCTTTATAGGTTTTTAATAGCTTGATTGAGACGACGTTCAATCTCCTGCTTGAATTTTAGCAATTGTGTTGCCTGCAATGCATGACTGCTTTCGGCTTCTCTGAGTTCGGGTGATAGATCAATATCGGTAATATAGATGGGGTAGCGTTGTTTATCAGCGCGTGTTTTTATTACTTCCTGAGCCACCTGTTTATAAATATCACGGCCGTATTCAAAGGAGTTAAATTCCTTATCATGGGCATAAATTACATAACGTTTACTACCATCTTTGTTCAGATCGGCAATGACCTGTATTTTAAAGAACTGCATGGGCATGCTTTGTAATTTGGAAAACTGTTCATCAAGCGCGAGTTGCCCGGGTGATTTTTTGATGATTTCAAATACTTCCAGTGGTAGATCAATACCATTCAGTTCAGATTCCAGTTCTAATTCGGATAAAGAGGCGATGAGTGAACCGTCCAGTATGTTTTCTAATGAGTCATTGTGATAGTGGTTGCTATAACTGAGACGATTAATAATCGAATCCAGAAATAGAATAAAGTGATTAATGTGAATATTATTCTTTTCAATCGTTGTTGACTGATGATATAAGCTACCCCGTTCATCGAGCACATAAATGTCAGCGGTTTTTCTATGATTTTGATAAAACAGCTGGATATGGTTTTCTTTATTGTGTGCAAAGAGCAGTTTTAATACCTTAAGCTCATTCAAGTCCGGGTCAATGATTAAAGAGTTAAAATGTGCCTGGGGATAGGATAGCTCCCGAATTAATTCTTTTTGATCCGGAATTTTCTGATATCTGGCACCCGCCTCATCCTGCCAGAGCAAATAAAAACTTTGTTCGATGGCAAATAAATAACGAGTTTTTAAGGCATTTTCACTGCCATGGAAGGCATTGATTATGTGATTGAAAAGTTGCTCAATACCGCTTGAGATTGATGCCCCTCGAACGGATGAAAAACAACAGACTTGTGAAGGTAGCTGAGGTGTTGCTGATGTTCGTGCAATTTCTGTTTCGTAATTCCATTGTAAATATTGGCACAGACAGTCCAGCAGACCAATTTCACCCTCAAAGTGATGTACCATGACTTCATGCCAACTGGTCAACAGGATTTGATCGATGGTTAATAATAGATTTTCATGTATGGAACCATAATTGAGGGCATTGGTCTGCCTGGTGGCAATTTGTGTGCCACTGGAGTGATTATTGAGAAAGGGATCACTGCCAATATTTAAAAACAGTAGATTTAAATCAAGTTGGGCAGGTTTTACCAGGGCATCAATACCTGCATAGCCTGGTGGTGTACAGGGAAAAACATTCTCAAGTGCCTCAACAACCTGCTTTATTTCACGTGCCTGTAATTGTTTGCTATCTTTAGTGAGAATAAAGTTAGTTTTGCTGGATATTACCCGATTGAAAAAACCCCAACAAATTAATTTAAGCAGATGAGTGGATTTTTTAGTCGGGGCAGGCGTTTTTGAGTCAATATGACTGATGGCACCGACATAGAGTGCCCAGCCGGATTCCTTATTTTTTTGTTCGGGGCTAATAGGATGCAGTGATATATGAGCTTCATGTAGATCGATTTCCTGATCATGGCTGATAACTTCAATTTTTCCTGCTTTTTTTTCAAAAGCAGCATATAACTTACGTCCCAGAATGTGCAGATCACGTTTGCTAATACGAATATTATTATTTTGATAACGGAAAAAATCAGATAATTTTCGGTAACTAAAAGTGAGGGCGTCAATAATGTTTCGATGTTCTTTACTGACATCATGAATTTTCCAGTTTTTACGATCATCCAGTAATAATAATTGCGGGTGCTGCCATTGCCATTGGGCCACCAGCTGATGCATGATTTTTTTTCGCCAGTCATGAGACGGAGCATTTTTTAATTCAGTTAAAGATTCATTGACTTTGATATAAAGGCATTGTCGGGCAAGTTCCAGGCGCTTAAAGCTTTTGTCCTCACTGAGATGCTGACTTATTTTACTCATCATCATGATATAGGGATCGAGTTTATCAATGTCCGGTTTGTCATGCTGGTAGACCATCTGCTTAAATTGCAGACAGAGTAAATTGATATCGGGGTATTCTTTGGCATAACTTTCCATGAGTAATAACTTGAGGATAGATTTGTAGGGGGAATCAATACCCTTATAAATATGCCAGAGGGTCGCCCCATAAAACTCTTCTGCCTGTATGTTATTCACTGAACCAAAATTAAGAAAGTCGAATGGGTTGAGCAGCCGCTTGTGCATTATATTTTCAACATAGGCATCATAGTCATGCTCAAACTGGGGAGGAACCAGCCACCAGATAGGATAACGCCCGGCTAAAAGCATGGAGGTACGATAAAATTCTTCCAGCAGTAAAAGATGCTGGGTGGTACCACTGCTTTGTGATGAAAGCTGGTCAATTTTCCCCTGACGAAAATTATCGGTATGCACCAGAAAAAAATTAACTTCCAGGTTAAATTCATGACACCAGCGGCTAATATGCTCATTTTTTTGCTGTAATTCTTTTAATTCCAGTTGACTTAAATTTTCTCTATGACAGATCCAGATATCAAAATCACTTTTATCGGAATAGGCAATGGTACCGGTGCTGCCCATAAAATAAAGTGCATGAATATCGTATTGACGATAGGCTCGTCGTTTATAGTCGAATGATTTGCCGATTTTTTTAGCAAGGCGAATACTGTCTTTATCCGGGTTATATTTGGCGATACCGGCAGGACATTGAGTCGATACAAAACCGGGTAAAGAGGGGTGATTAATATGATATAGCAGGGGTAATAGTTGTAAAAAATCAACTTGTCGTGCTTTTAGTGAGTCTTTTGTACGTGCAAGTTTTTGGCCATTGATGCGTAAAAATTTTCGTAAAATAGTCTTATGATCTAAATTGTCAATAAAAAATCTATCGTTTTTTGTTTGACTGACAGCGGATGATTTTTCTCTCATGGCTAAGATTTTAGCAGTGATTAGAAAAATATAAAATGGAGATAGTCGTTAAGTTTCAAACAATAGTTGAAAATATAAGCGGCTGCTGTGAAAGTAGTAAAAAATACATGGTATAATACTCAGTCTTTTATAGGGGTTAACGTAAATTTCGCTATTAAAATCAGGTGTTAATAATGCCAGCAAGTAATGCGCCGTTGTGCCTAAAGTTATTAGAAGCTAATCCATCATTTATTATTGTTGTTGATCAGCGGCAGTCAATTTACTGGGTTAATCAGTCATTCTGTGATTTTCTGGGTATGGAGAAAAAACAATTAATGGGTTTGAATGCGGTAACAGCAACAGAGCCCGGTATCAAAAAAATACTCAATAATGCGATTCGGATAGAAGTTTTTGCCGGCATTCTGGATAAGTGGATTGAGTTGATTGATGTGCTCACTATTGATGACAGTGAACTGAGCTCATCTAAGCAGACCTTGAGTGTCTACTATTATCAGGATGTCACTCAATTAGTTCGTGTGGAAAAGCAACTATTACAACTAGAAAATACCCTCAGTCGTAAAACGTCGCATGATTCTATGACCGGGATGCTCAGTCATCATAGTATGTTGCAAACTTTAAATTCAGAAGTATCCAGAAGTCGTCGCTATAATAACCCCCTGTCACTGGTACTGATGTCAGTGGATTATCTATCCTGTTCGGATACTAAGGCCAAGGAAAAAGTGGAGCAAATTCGCTTAATGATCAGTCAGTTGCTCAAAGATCAGATGCGTTGGGCCGATATTGTCGGACATCTCAGAGGCTTTGATTTTGTCCTGTTACTGCCAGAGACTGTCTATGAGTCAGCAGAAGTATTGATTAGAAAAATTAATGACCGATTACAGAATGTGGCTATTGATGCCCGGCATATTTCCTATGGTATCAGTCAATGGCAAAAGGGCGATGATGTAAAAATGTTTTTGGAACGTGCGGCCAGACAATTACCCAGCCATTCTTAAGCGTGCTCTTTTAACTGCTGCTAATACTTGCTTCGGAGCAGTGCCGCCGAGGTGATTACGGGCTGATACAGAGCCTTCCAGAGTGAGCACAGTAAATACATCGGCGGCTATCTGAGTGGAAAATTGCTGTAATTCAGCCAGTGAGATATCGGCTAGATCACGTCCGCTGTCAATACCCAGACGCACTGCTTTGCCAACTACTTCATGGGCGTCACGAAACGGCACCCCGGCACGCACCAGATAATCGGCCAAATCGGTGGCAGTTGAAAAGCCACTTATTGCTGCGGCGCGCATCGTGTCTTTATTGACGCTGATGTGCTGCATCATATCGGCATAAACTTTCAGGCTGCCTTTGATGGTATCAACGGTATCGAATAGTGGTTCCTTGTCTTCCTGATTATCCTTATTATAGGCCAGTGGCTGCCCCTTCATTAAGGTCAGTAAACTGATGAGATGGCCATTTACCCGACCGGTTTTACCACGGACCAGCTCCGGTACATCAGGATTTTTTTTCTGAGGCATAATAGATGAGCCGGTGCAGAAGCTATCACTCAGCTCAACAAAATTAAACTGAGCAGAGACCCAGAGAACCAGTTCTTCAGAAAAACGCGATAGATGAGTCATCAATAAGGCTGCATTAGCCGTCAGCTCGATAGCAAAATCCCGATCACTGACGGCATCCAGTGAGTTCTCACAAATGGCCTCAAAACCTAGTATCTGGGCGCTAAAATGGCGATCGATCGGATACGTTGTTCCGGCTAGTGCGGCAGCACCCAGGGGCATGACATTGATGCGTTTACGGCAATCGACAAAGCGCGAATAATCTCTTTGTAAATTTTCAAACCAGGCCAGCATATGGTGGCCAAAGGTAACGGGTTGTGCGGTTTGCAGATGAGTAAAGCCGGGCATAATAGTGTCGGCATGCAGCTCTGCCAGATCGACTAAAGCATTTTGCAGGCGTCTCAGTTCACTGAGTATCTGATCGACCTCATTGCGTAAATACAGGCGAATATCGGTCGCTACCTGATCATTTCTGGAGCGACCAGTATGTAGCTTTTTACCAGTAATACCAATCAGATCGGTTAACGCGGCTTCAATATTCATGTGCACGTCTTCAAGTTTGATTGACCAGTTAAACTGACCTGCTTCAATATTGTTTTGTATCTGCTGCAGACCGTCAATAATCTGCTGACATTCTGTCTGAGTGAGTACTTCGATATGAGCCAGCATTTTGGCATGGGCTATAGAGCCGGCAATATCCTGTCTATACATACGCTGGTCAAAAGTCACAGATGCTGTAAATGCTTCGACAAAAGCGTCGGTTGGCTCGGTGAAGCGACCATTCCAGGGTTTTTCAGCTTGTTGTATTTTGCTATTCTCAGACATAGTAATAAAGTGATCCGTAGTAATTAAGTGTAAGTCAGCCATTAAAGCCCACTATTATAAACGTAAATGGCAGAAAATAATCGGTAAATCATGAATTTATGCCATTTTTCACAGATTTTCTTTGTTCGGTATACTAAGCTAGGTTAAGTTCTATGGCGAAATCCGGGGATAAAAACCATTCTGTTTAAACATCTGATAAAATTTGACAGGCTATTGAAAACATTATCTGAACCAGAGCACAAACACTCCACTGGCCAGGGCATAGAACAACATGCCTTGTTTTTGCCGGATTTTTGTTCTCTTAAAGTGGTTTTTTCAATTGTAATTATCGCTGAATTACTGGCCTTTATTCTGACCCTGGCACCGCTTAATATGGAGCAGCAGCGCTGGAATGATCTGGCGCTGATCTCTCTTTTTATCCAATGGAATGGTTTGATGTGCAGTACTATGCTCTGTGTATTGCGGCCACTGCTCAGGTCTCGATCCAATCAGTTTATTGCGTTTACCAGTTATCTGAGCCTGCTGCTGATGATTACTTTTATCAGCGAACTGACCTTTTATATTCTACAGCAATATCATATTAGCGACATTATTGCTTCTGCCACTCATTGGGAATTTTTATTACACAATCTGTTTATCGGGGCTATTATCAGTGCCCTGGCGCTGCGTTATTTTTATATTCAACACCAGTGGCGTATTAAGATTCAGGCTGAAAGCAATACTCGCTTGCAATTATTACAGGCACGAATACGCCCGCATTTTTTATTTAATAGTATGAATAGTATTGCCAGTTTAACTCGTAGTCAGCCACAAGTGGCTGAGCGTGTTACCGAAGATCTGGCAGAATTATTTCGTATGTTGTTTAGAGATGAACATGAGCTTATTTGCTGGCGTCGCGAGAAAGAGCTGAGTCAACGCTATATTGACATTGAGAAACAGCGTCTGGGTGAGCGTCTAATGATTCAATGGCATATTGATGATGTTCCTGATGATGCCATGCTGCCGGCTTTGTTATTACAGCCGTTGCTGGAAAATGCAATTTTTCATGGTATTGAACCGGAGATTAAAGGTGGGCAGATTATTGTTTCCGGCACTTTGCATCATCAGCAATTAAGTTTGACAGTACAAAATAGCAATAGTGACAATATGGCACATCGCCAGGGAAATAAGCTTGCTCTGGATAATATTGAGCAGAGATTGCATGCTCATTTTAACGGGGATGCATCCATTGTCTGTGCACAGAGGGGGGATTATTATTTTGCTATTGTGACGATGCCCTATCAAAAAAAACAGAACGGTTAAAGGTATGATTAAAATTCTGATTGTTGATGATGAACCTTTGGCTCGGGAGCGTCTGCAGCGTCTGATCGAAGAGATGAACATTGAAGCTCATCTGTTTCAGGCCAGCAATGGACTTGAAGCCATTGAGCAGGTTAATGAACAGGAGCCGGATGTGATATTAATGGATATTCGCATGCCCGGCATGAATGGCCTGGAAGCAGCATATCATTTGATGGCTCTGGAAAATCCACCGGCCATTATTTTTACTACCGCTTATGATGAGTATGCCTTACAGGCATTTGAATCACAGGCAGTAGATTATTTATTAAAACCCATTCGCCAGGAACGGCTGGAAAAAGCGCTGACCAATTGTCGTAAACTGAATAAATTGCAATTAGAGCAACTAGGCAGGCAAAACGAGGAAGTCACCTATCGCACGCATATCAGTGCCCAGATCCGTGGCTCAATATTACTCATTGCCATCAGAGATATTGTTTGTTTTTTGGCTGATCATAAATACACCACGGTAAAATATGTTAAAGATGATGGTGTGGCTGAGACCATTATCGAGGATACTTTAAAATCTCTGGAAAAAGAATTCTCGTCTGCCTTTTTACGCATTCATCGTAATGCACTGGTACAAAAAAAATGTATAGAAGCCCTGCAAAAACAGCCGGATGGACGAGTGTTATTAAAACTTAAGGGACTTAGTGATGGTTTTGAAGTCAGTCGCCGTCATTTGTCCAGTGTGCGAAAATTAATGAAATCCTGATATCAGAGTGCTTGTCTGAGTTTTTCCAGTGCCCGATCAATTTGCTCATCCAGAGTGCCGCCAAACAAAGAAGGAGTTGTGATGCCAACAATAGGCTTAACTAGTGCCTGCCCTGAACTGTCGATAAAAACCATGGTAGGAAATAAGCTGACATGGTGATGTTGAGCAAATCGACTGACCGGGATACTATGGCCGGAAAAATCAATGATGTTTTCCCGGGCAGAAATATGAATTTCACGCAAAATGATTTTATCAGTATAGTCACCAGAAATGATCATGGGAATTAAAAAATCTTCTCTGAGAAGTTGGCAGAAAGGGCATTCATCGGTGCCGAACATTAATAGTATGGGCAGTTTTTGTACTTTTGCCTGCTGGGCAACTACACGTAAATCACTTACTTGAGGTAGCTGAGGTCTGCTGGTGGGTGCGGATAGTATAAAACTACTATAATAAATACCCAGGCAGAATAAAATAAATGCAATAAAGTGATGTTTCTTCATGTTTAATAAGCGTCTTTTTATCATAGCAGTGTATTTTATACTCCTGACGGCAATAAAGAAAAAATAGCGAGAATTTTATTTTTCTTTGCTACAATTTAGCTTAATTAAATTAAGATTGTAGTTATGCAAACCGATTTATTACGTGCTATTGATGTATTAGTCACCCGTCCGACTCATCAGGCTCAGGAACTATGTGCTCTGTTTGAACAAGCCGGTGCCCGTGTAACATGCTTTCCAGTCATTGCCATTGAAGCAGTTCAGTTAACACAAAAGGTACTGGATGTTATTGTGGATATTGATAAAATAGACTTTGCCGTGTTCATCAGTCCGAATGCAGTGACTTATGGAATTGCACAGCTGGTGGCACATGGTAAAATACCGGCTACCCTGAAGTTGGTGACAATCGGTAAGGCTAGTGCGGATAAGCTTTATAGCCTATTAGGTAAAATGCCGGATATTTATCCTCGTGAACAATACCATAGTGAGGCACTACTGGCGTTGGAAAGCATGCAGAAAGAGTATTTACAGCATAAACAGGTGCTCATTTTCAGGGGCTGTGGTGGCCGTGAATTTTTAGCACAGAGTTTGCGTCAACGCGGAGCAAAGGTCTCTTATGCTGAAGTGTATCAACGGCTCAGGCCGGAGCCGGAGGATGACGTTTTAGATGTTGTCTTTAACTTGCGCTTGCCTGATATTATTACCCTGACCAGTAATGAAGGTTTAAATAATCTGGTGTCAATGCTCAAGCATGCAAAAAGTGAAAACAAGTTAGTATACCTCAACAATTTATGGCGTATACCCTTGTTGGTAGTTACAGAAAAAATGCGTGATAACGCCCGCTCATTAGGTTTTACAAATACGGTTGTCATTGCAGACAAAGCCAGTAACAATGCCCTGTTAGAAGGTGTTGTACACTGGTCAACGAAGTACTTTAATAATCAATTCGGATCATTGAACAGCCGAGAAAATTTTTAATAAGAGATAGATATATCCAGATGGAAAATTTAAATGGGAAAAACAGGGTGAAGACTCAAACGGATGAAACCACTGATGATGAGCAGAAGGATAATAAAAATACGGTAACGGCAACTTCAGGGGCGGCCGCTGCCTTTATTTTTCTGGCGGTGGTTTTTTCATTGCTTGCCGGAGGAGCCGCTTTTTTATTATTTCAGCGCGTGGAGCAAACACGTAATGACTTTGTGCACCAGCAGGACAAAATAAATGCAGATGTGGCAGAGATTGCCATTAAAGTGGATGGTAATATCAGTGGTCGCTTAAGTACCATCAGCGATCGAATGAGCCGTATTAGTGCTGATCAACAGCAATTTCAACAGCAGGTTTCTGTACAGCAGAAAACCACTGAAGCATTAGCAAAAAAAATGGCCATCAGCAATCAGCAGATGTTGCAGTCCATTGATGTATTGTTTAAACAAAAAGGTCGTGAACGTATCGGCTGGGTACTGGCCGAAGTTGAATATTTATTATTGATTGCTAATCATAGCCTGCGCCTGCAGCATGATGTGGCGACAGCGATTGCTGCTCTGGAAGCAGCAGATGCCCGTCTGTTAGACACGGGTGATCCAGGCACTATTGATAGTCGAACACAAATTCATGATGAAATACAAAACTTAAAAGCTTTGCAGCAGCCTGATGTAGTAGGTATGGCAGCACGTCTGGCCAGTATTATTAAAATGCTGCCGTCTTTACCGGTGCTGTTTACCCAGGTGAATACCAAACAGAAAATAGCTGATTTAGTGGATAAAAAAGCCTCTCACGATAGTGTCGATCTACAGCAGGCGGGGCGGGAATTTTTGCATGAGTTAAGAAGTTTAGTGGTTTTTCATAAGCTGGAGAAATCCCCTAAAGCATTAATGACACCGGCACAGCAATTCTTTTTACAGCAGAATCTACAGCTCAAATTAGAAACAGCGCGACGGTCGTTATTATTGGGACAGAAAACACTTTATGCGGATAGTATTCATGAAGCCATACAATGGCTGGAAGATTTTTTTGATTTACAAAATTCAGCGGTTAAACACACTATAGAAGAATTACAAGGCCTAGCAAAAATGACCATCAGCAGCGATTTTCCAGATATTTCAGGGTCAATTAAAACCTTGCGTGCCTATCAGAAAATACTGGAACAACAGCAAGAGGTCAAACAATGATCAAACTGCTTTTTTATGCACTGGGATTTTTAATTGCAGCGGTTTATATTGCCTTAATTGCTAAAGATGATCCGGGCTATGCTTTACTAAGTCATGGCGACTGGAGTGTTGAAGGTACAATGGTGCTATTAATTGGCATCTTGACGGTATTAATTGCAGCGCTGTTAATCGTGGTTTATCTGATTGTTAAAACCATCAAATTTCCCGGTCAAATTAGTCACTGGAATTATAATCGGAAAACGGCCAAAGCTTTGAAAAACTGTAATAAGGGTTTTATTGAACTGGCAGAAGGTAATTGGCGCGAAGCAGAAAAGCATTTACGTAAAAGTGCTAATAGTAGTGGTATGCCAATTTTAAATTATCTGGCAGCTGCTCGTGCAGCTCAGGAAGATGGTGCGCAAAATCGCCGTGATGATTATTTATTACAGGCCCATAAAAGTGATCCTCAGGCAGATATTGCTATTGGCTTAACTCAGGCTGAATTACAATTTAAAGATGGTCAGGCGGAACAGGCATTAGCGACTCTGATGCATTTACGCAATGTTGCGCCCAGACATAAGCAAGTGCTAAAAATGCTATTTCAGGTGTACCAGCAATTGAACAGCTGGCAGGATCTGGATGATTTATTACCTGAATTACGTAAGAACAATATTTTTGAGCATCATATACTCAGCCAATATGAGCAGTCACTCAGTAAGCGTTTAATGATACAGGCGGTACAAAATAAAAACTTTGGTGAACTTAAAGCGATCTGGAATCGTATTCCTAAGGCGACACGCATTGAAGCAGAAATGACACATTTCTATTGTCAGATTTTACTTTCCATGGGTGAGCAGGCGCTGGCTATTGAATTGATACGTGAAGGTATTAAGCATCACTGGCATGCTCCATTGATTTTGCTTTATGGACAGGTTCAGGAAAAAGACAGTGTTAAACAATTGGAGATAGCCGAATCCTGGCTTAGTGATAATGGTCGTAGTGCCGAATTATTACTCACTTTGGGGCGCTTAAGTATCAATAATCAGCTCTGGGGTAAGGCGCGTGACTATATTCATGAGTCGATAATAGTGTCTGCGACTACCGATGCATATCAGGTATTGGGTGATCTCTATGAAAACCAGCTGGATGATTCTGTGCAGGCAATGAATTGCTATCGGGAAGGCTTGCTATTGAGTACGCAGAAGGAGCGCTTGCAGACACAGGAAGAGCTGCCGGTGATGAGGCTTGAATCACGGAAATAAAATAGTACTATGCCCCTCTGTATTGAATTGGATCTGAATAAGGCTTGCTCCGGATAGAAAGGCGGTCTGTTAAAATTCATTGATCCTGGGCAAAGTCAAAGGCATCATAAAAGAACTGTTTTTTGTTCATGCCTTTTTCCTGGAAACTCTGCTCGGCGGCCTTAATCATTGCCGGTGGCCCACAGGCGTAAACATCAAAAGCAGATAAGTCTGCAAAATCTTCCAGCACGGCTTCATGGACATAGCCAGTGCGCCCGGACCAGTTGCTGTCAGCTGCGGATAGTACCGGAATAAAACTCAGGTTACTTTGCTCTTGTGCCCATTTTTCAGCCAGCTCACGCATATACAGATCTGCCTCTGAGCGAACCCCCCAATAAAGTTTAACAGGCCGCTCAACCTGTTCACTGAGCAGGTGTTCAATAATACTTTTTATGGGCGCGAAACCTGTGCCACCCGCAATTAATAAAATATCTTTATTGGACTCATCGTGGAAAAAGAAACTGCCATGAGGGCCTTCGATACGTAACAAATCTTTATTTTGCATTGAGTTAAATACTTTTGGAGTAAACAAGCCCTGTTCAACCAGACGAATATGTAACTCCAAAAATTCATCATTATGTGGTGCGTTAGCAATGGAGAAACTACGGTGACGGCCATCCTCAAGTAAGATATCAATGTATTGGCCAGGTAAAAACTGTAAGCGTTCAGCGGCAGGGAGTTTGATAAAAATTTGCATAACGTCATCGGCCAGATGATTCATTTCATGCACTCGACAAGGTAGACTTTTAATTTCAATGGCACTATCAAGCTCAACTTCATCCACTTCAATGACCAGTTCAGAATCAACATGAGCGGCACAGAATAATACCTGATTCTGCTGCTTATCTTCGTCTGTTAAGGCAATAGGATCTTCATCATAGTGGATATTACCGGTTAATAATTTACCCTTGCAGGCACCACAGGCACCATTGCGACAGCCATAGCGAAGGTTTATGCCCTGCCTTAGTGCGGCATCCAGTACGGTTTCATTTGATTCGACATAAAATTGGTGTTCACTTGGTTTAATTTCTACTCGGTGGCGCATAACGATCCTCAAACAAAAAAGGGGTACAATAGATCGATGAATATATCTCATTTTAGATAGAAGATAAAGCAAGTGATGGAAATTAATAAAGAAATGTGCTTTTGAGCCGCTAATAGTGTCGGGTCTTAAGTCATTTTATGCTGCTTACGACCAGTGATACGAATCTTGAGTGTTTTCTGGCTTTACCAACGGAGTTTATTATGTCAATCGCCTTATCAGCTGTTAATAATCAAAATTTACTATTGAGCAACAATCTTAGCAGACAAAACAGTAAGGCCAATAGTGCCTTAAACAAGACTGTTGATAACGTCTCTATTGGTATACTCACACCAGAAAAAACTCAGGCGTTACTGAATCGTGAAATTGCTGATAAGCTGCAGCAGCGTTTTAAAGATGAAGGTATCGAGCTCAAGGGGTTGAATGCTGATGATTTTACCCCTGAAAAAGTATCGGATCGAATCCTCAGTTTTGTTTCTGGGCGTATTCTGAGTGCCGATGGAAGTGAAAAACAAAATGAGCTCATGGCTCAGGCACGTGAAGGTATTGAACAGGGTTTTGCACAGGCCAGAGATATACTGGATAGTCTGGATGCGTTAAACGGCAAAGTAAAAACGGATATTGACAGCACCTATGATCTGATTCAGCAAGGCCTGGATAATCTGGATAAACAAATCAACAAGACTAATGTTGGTGAAGTGAATGACAATGAGGTGCAGCCGCAGAATAAAGTTCAGCAGGCTTCTATGCAAAGTCAGTTTTCCCGTGAGGAAAATACTCGTATCGAAATCACCACCACCGATGGTGACAAGATATTGATTGAACTTTTTAAGCAGCAAAGTGCCCAGTCACTACAGCGTTATAGCCAAAATGATGAGGGGCAGACTTATAGTCAATCACGCAGTTTATCGGCAAGTGCCGGTGTGACTTATCAGCTTCAGGGTGAACTGGATCAAGCGGAGCAGCAGTCTATTGAGCAATTGTTGAAGGATGTGTCAATGGTCTCTGAACAATTCTTTAGCGGCAATGTACAACAGGCATTCAAACAAGCCATGGATATGGGCTTTGATAGTCAGCAACTGGTCAGTTTTTCTCTGAATCTGAACTACCAGGAGCAACGCCAGACAGCGATTAGCACCTATAGTGATGTTCAGTCACAAGCACCAGTGGCTGAGCAATATCTGGAACCGTCAGGTCTGGCTGAGATGAGTACTTTTATCCAGCAGGTAAATGCACTTTTTCAACAGCCCTTTGTGAACAACAATATGGCCGATGGGCAGCAGGATGTCCGTGGTTTATTAACGGCGATGAAACAGCTTTTTCAGCCAAAAGAAATGACTCAGTTACAACAGGACTCAGGTAAACTCCTGGATTCTCTTG
>Ga0256844_10000092_pt1 | contig 35848 bp, 27 predicted proteins | sample MusselsmetaG_FD_189100 | JGI IMG/M metagenome (GOLD analysis project Ga0256844, IMG submission 189100) | Mussel associated microbial communities from hydrothermal vent at the East Pacific Rise, Pacific Ocean - Mussels | ecosystem: Host-associated > Mollusca > Shell > Unclassified ... | reverse complement strand
ATAATAGCCTCGATATCCGGCTGTTTTTCATAGAGCTCGACTACTTTTTTGGAGAGTGGAAATCCGGGCATGATCCAGGGGAGAATTCCGATCTTATTTCCAAGGACATCTTTCAGTCTTTCATCCGGGTGATCCATATTGGTCAAAGTGACAATGGCATCAGCATGGGTATGGTCAATAAATTTGTGGGGCAGGAAGGCATGAACAAGTGTCTCAATGGATGGATCGGGAGCAGTGGAATCCAGCATATGGGTTCTGAACTGATTTACCATCTCTTCATCTGTCAATAGCTGTAGATTCCGGAGGCGCTGTAGATATTTTAAATCAAGCGCCGGGAACCCCTGAGGTTCTATTGTTCCAAGGTTCCAGCCGCTGCCTTTTATAAACAGAACATCGCAGGAATCACCGAGAAGGGTAGTAACCTGAGATTTGACAGAGGTGTTGCCGCCACCATGGAGAACAAGATCTTCTTCCTGACCGATAAGTCTTGAAGTGTAGGTTCGCATTGCAAGATCTGCATTACAATCGGTAATGGACTGAGTATATGATGCTGCTTCTTTTGCTGAGTATCTATTTTTCATTTAGTGATTGTTTTGTATATGGTTTTCTACAAGTGTTAGAACTCTCAGCAATGAAGCGAATGGAGAATTTTACAACACCAATGTCAACCGCTATATGCACTGATCTCTGCCATCAGAGAACCAAAAAGTTCTTCATAACGTGGAATAGCTTTGCGAAGGATGGTTAGGAGTTCCGGGATTTCCCGGTCGTTAACCACAAGATTTGCTGAATTGGCCAGGGCTTCAAGATCATAAAGGGTCGAGAATTCCGGCCCAACAAGAATATAAAAAATAAAGCGGCGTTTGAGCATGGACATTTCACGCATAAATTGATGAAAGGCTGAGTGTTCCAGTCCTCCTTCTTCAAACTCTGAGTGAAGGATGACACTTGCGTAATTTACAAACTGCATTTTTTCCATGGCCTCTTTACCCGATTCAACAAAACTTGCCTGATAGCCGATACTCTCGACAGATTTGGCAATACCCTCTCGTTTTGCACCTGGTTTTATCAGGATTAAAGTTTGCGGAATGTCCTCCACAACCTCCTCTTCTTCAAAAGTGCCTTCTTTCAGCCATGCAATATCAGGTGGAGAGGGGGGCTTGACGGAGGATGTCGGGGCGCTGGTCTCTGAACTGAGGTTATCGTGGCCCAACACCAGTGCGTCTTTACAATGTGGGCAAGGGAGTTGTAATGTTCGTCCTGGAGCGAGTCGTTCTATGCCCTTTATGATTTTGGTGCTAAGCTTTAATGTTTTGTTGCAGTTTCGACATGTTATGGTCATTTCGGTCCTCTTTACCAGCGGGTTTGTTCCTCTTCTTCCATGGCAAGCCCGGAGAGTGAAGATGTTGCTTCGCCACGTGAAGATTTTATAACATCAAGGCCTCGGGCGACTTCATTTTTATAGGAACAGTAGCGAAGGGCAGTTTCTTCAGTGATAAGTTCAGATTCGTACAGCTCAAGGATATGCTGGTCAAATGTTCGCATATCAATAGCTGATCCCTGATGAATGACTTTATAAAACGTTTTTTCATCATCTTCACCGTTTAGTATCAGATCCTTTACTCTTAAGCTGGTGCAGAGGACCTCCATGGCAGCCACCCTGCCTCCGTCAACTTTGGGAAGGAGTCGTTGACCAACTACCCAGCGAATGGTGTCTGCTAATCGGTTTCTGATCTGTGGTTGTTCTTCCTGCTCAAACATACCTAATATACGGTTGATGGTTTGCCCGGCATCAATGGTATGGAGGGTGGAGAGAACCAGATGTCCGGTTTCTGCAGCGGTGAGGCCTATCTCCATGGTTTCCCGATCACGCATCTCACCTACCAGAATAACCTTTGGTGCCTGGCGGAGTGCTGCACGCATACCTGATGCAAAGGAGCTGAAATCATTACCCAGCTCCCGTTGATTAAAGGTTGCTTTGATATGGGGATGAACATACTCAATGGGATCTTCCAGGGTTACAATATGGAATGCATGATCTGTATTAATTTTGTGAAGGAGTGCGGCAAGTGAGGTAGTTTTACCACTGCCTGTAGCTCCTGTGAAGAGAACCAGGCCATTTAGTTCTGCTGCCATTTTATTGAATGCCGAGGGGAAATTCATCCCTTTAATGGTGGGGATTGTCGTTTCCAGTTTTCGAAGAACGGTGGTGAAATAACCTTTTTGGGTAAAAATGTTAATCCTGAAGCGTGTGTTCTCTCCAAGGGTATAGGAAAGATCACAGGATCCTTTTTCTACGAGATCTCGTAATAATCGCTTGTTATTACCGATCAGATTTAGTGCAAAGACTTCAGATTGAAAGGGCGTGAGCTCTTTTACCGGAGGTGTAACATTCACTGGCATTAAAACACCTGCAGATTCAACCTGTAGAGTTTTTCCTACGGTAATGTTTAAATCGGAAACATTATCGTAGGACTCAAGCATCGATGTAATCCAATAATCTATTTCTGTTTGTTTCATCCATTCCCTCCGGATTTTTTTTTACACACCTGCTGTTTTCATAGTATATTGCCATGAAAGAGACAAGAAATTCAAATTATTTTATTTATTAAAGAGCGATAGCTAAGCCCTGAGGTCTAATTATATGTCCATCCCTTTACGTAGCAACACAACAACCCAAGGTAGAAAAATGGCCGGTGCACGTAGTCTTTGGCGTGCTAACGGAGTTACAGAAGAACAGTTTGGAAAGCCGATTATTGCCATTGTAAACTCCTTTACTCAATTTGTGCCGGGTCATGTGCATCTGCATAAAATAGGTCAACATTTAAAAAAACGTATTGCAGAACTTGGTTGCTTTGCTGCAGAGTTTAACACCATTGCCATTGATGATGGTATTGCCATGGGGCATGCGGGCATGCTCTATTCTCTCCCTTCAAGGGAACTTATTGCTGATAGTGTAGAATACATGTGCAATGCGCATACAGTTGATGCCATGATCTGTATCAGCAATTGCGATAAAATTACTCCCGGAATGCTGATGGCAAGTATGCGTTTAAACATTCCCACTATTTTTGTATCCGGTGGCCCAATGGAGGCCGGCGTTGATGGTGATAAACGTTATGACCTGGTTGATGCCATGGTAATGGGGGCAGACAAAAAGGTAAGTGATGATGTGGTCGACGTGGTCGAACGCTGCGCCTGCCCAACCTGCGGATCCTGTTCCGGAATGTTTACAGCTAATTCCATGAACTCATTGAATGAAGCATTGGGTATGGCCCTGCCGGGCAATGGAACCATTGTTGCCACCCACACAAATCGGATGAATCTCTTTGAACGTGCCGCAGAGCGAATCGTTGAGATGACCGACGCCTGGTACGGCCAGGAAGACAGCTCTGTGCTGCCACGAAATATTGCCTCCCGGGCAGCTTTTTTAAACTCCATGACACTTGATATTGCAATGGGGGGCTCAACCAATACAGTTTTACATCTTTTGGCCATTGCTAACGAAGCTAAGGTTGATTTCAGTATGGCTGATATTGACGAGTTGTCTCGTAAAATTCCAAATCTTTGTAAGGTTGCACCTTCATCGCATTTTCATATGGAAGATGTGAACCGGGCAGGTGGTATCATGGGCATCCTTGCAGAACTTGATCGTGCAGGGATGATTGACAGCAGTGTCAGTCGGGTGGAAGGGAAAACCCTTAAAACAATCCTGGAAAGCTGGGATGTGGCAAAGGATTCCTGCGGTGATGAAGCCCGTAATTTGTATCTCAGTGCACCTGCACAAAGTGGGCGCAATCTGGAAATGGGCTCACAGCAGAGTATGTATGACAGCCCTGATATTGATAGGGAAAAAGGATGTATACGCGACGTTGAACATGCCTATAGTAAAGATGGTGGGCTGGCAGTGCTTTACGGGAATATAGCCCTCGATGGCTGTATTGTGAAAACAGCTGGTGTTGATCCATCCATTTTTAACTTCCAGGGAACAGCAAAAGTGTATTCTTCCCAGGAAACCGCTTGTGATGCCATTCTTGATGGAAGTGTGAAGGCTGGCGATGTCGTAATCATTCGTTACGAAGGCCCAAAAGGAGGCCCGGGAATGCAGGAAATGCTCTATCCTACGTCCTATTTGAAATCTGTCCATCTTGGAAAAGAGTGTGCACTGATCACTGACGGGCGTTTTTCCGGCGGCACTTCAGGACTCTCCATTGGGCATGTTTCACCAGAAGCAGCTGCCGGTGGTGCCATTGGTCTTGTAAAAAATGGGGATACCATCGAAATTAACATACCTGAGCGGAAGATGAATGTTTTAATAACAGATGAGGAACTTGAACAACGGCGTAAAAAAGAAAATGCAAAAGGACGTGAGGCATTTTGCCCGATAGAGCGCGAACGTCATGTCTCGCAAACTCTAAAAGCTTATGCGATGTTTGCAGCATCCGCTGATAAGGGTGCTGTTCGGGTACTCCCAGAGTAATTCTGTAATTAATTTAGGGACAAAAAAATGTCTTCTAATAGCTATTTTTTCCCCATATTGATATTGACATGAGGCCATATTTTCTGTAGGTTGGATAGTTCTTGGATTAATATTACAATTGAATGGTTTCGTTAAATATTTTTTGGTGAGGTAGGTTTATGAGTAAGAATAATATTATCATTGCCTTGATTGTTCTCTGTTTCTTGGGAATAATTTGGGGGTCAGTTCAAAACAAAAAAAGTTCAAGTATGGAAAGGCAGTTGGTTGCCATGAGGGAAGGGGCTCCTGTAGCCACTACTGATGGACATGCAGCTGTTGCTGACGCTCACGCAGCCACTAATGATGGCGCGGAAGCTAAATCTCCTGTAGTGCAGGGGCATTCTGCACAAGCAGCAAATTTGAAGGGAAGCGTTGAAAACCCAAAAGAAGAAGGTACAGCCCAGAAGAAAGGTCTGGCAGAATCCAACGGTCTTCAGAGTACAGAGGCTATGCAGGCTCAGCTTGATGAACAGAGCGCTGCAATGACAAAACTTGAAGAATCTCTTGCTGCTGCAAAAGCAGAGCTTGAAACCAAAAGTTCAGCACTTGCCGCTGCCACAGAAGCTTCTGCAGGTTGTGACGAATTAAAATCTACTCTTGCAAATAGTGTGGATACCTATAGTGCAAAAAGTCAGGAGCTGGCAGCGGAAGTTGAAGAGTGCAGTCTGCGTGTGGGTGCTCTTGATAAAGCACTTGATGAGCGTACCAAGCTTCTTGTTGGTGCCGGAGAAGAGTTGGCTCGTACCAAATTGAATATGAATGTTCTTCTTTCTAAGATTGGTGCCCAGAACAATTCTCTTGAGATTCTTGAAGAGACTCGGATTGCGCTTGAAAAAGAACTTGCCGTGAGGTCAATGGTTGGGCAACAGCTTGATGGCCCAATTGTTGAAGATGTGGTTATCGTTGGAGAAGTAGATGGAGAAGCTGAACCAGAGGTAGTTGTTGAAGAAAATGCTGGTGAAGCTGAGGCAGTTGTTGAAGAAAATGCTGATGAAGCTGAGGAGGCTCCAGCTAAGTAGACCAACTCTTTTAATTTCTTAATATTAAAGCTGTCTATACCTGAAAAAGGTTAAGGCAGCTTTTTTTTTGTTAAATATTTAGAAGTAGTCTTTATCAGTTATTATAAAGGATTTACATGGAAACATTGGATTGTACAGGATTGAATTGCCCGGAACCGGTACTGCGGGCAAAAGCCCAATTGGAACAAGCTCATCTGAAGCCCTTTTCTGTAATTGTTGACAATGAGGCATCACGGGGAAATGTGCTCCGTTTCGGCAGGAGTCAGGGGTGTGATGTTGGTTTTGAAAAGGGTAAAAATGATACGTTTCGTATTACTCTTATTCCCGGAAAAAATTCAGGAAAAACAGGAACTTTTAACGACGATGATTACCTTTGTGAATTGCCGGGAAATGGCGATCTTGTTTATGTGATTTCCTCGAATACGATGGGACGTGGTTCTGATGATTTAGGCTGGGCACTGCTGCAGACATATGTGACAACCATTGCAGAAGTTTCTCCCCTTCCTTCACATATCCTGATATACAATAGCGGTGTAAAACTTGTTACCACAGATGGTAAAGCTCTGGATGCTTTACTGGATCTGGAAAAGAAAAATGTGATAATCTGGGTATGTGGAACGTGTCTTGAGTTTTTTAAGCTTGAAAAAGAGCGAAAAGTAGGAAGTATTACGAATATGTATGACATTATGAACACCATGGCTTCAGCTAGCAGGCTTGTAAGCCCTTTCTGATTTATGCGTGAATCGTCAGGAACCTATCACATAGAATACATATTCCAAGAGTGTGTAAACTGCAAAATTTGTGTTGAAGAATGTGCTTTTCTGCAGGAGTATGGATCCCCGCAAAACCTTGCTGCTGACTGGCTTGAGAAGAGAGAAATAACAAACTCAAAGTATGTTTTTGATTGTAGCCTTTGCGGGCTTTGTCATGGCGTCTGCCCAAAAAATCTTGACCCGTCAGCAATGTTTCTTTCCATGCGCAGAGAGCTTGTAGCAGAAGATGCCGGTACCTTTAAGCAGCACAAAACCATCCGTACCTATGAGAAGCGGGGGAGCTCTTCCCTGTTTTCCTGGTTTCATTTTCCTGTTAATTGTGACACTGTTCTTTTTCCGGGTTGTGCTTTCCCGGGAAGCCGCCCAGAGACACTTACACGCCTGTTTTATCATTTACAGAAGATGATTCCCAATATTGGAATCGTGCTTGATTGTTGTACTAAGCCTTCCCATGACCTTGGCGATAATGTGCATTTTACAGAAATGTTTAATGAACTGAATCAGATTCTTTGTACACATTCAATCCGAAAGGTACTGACGGTTTGTCCTAATTGTTATCGCATATTTAAGGAGTATGGACAGGGGATTGAGGTGCAGATTGTTTACGAAAACTTGTCTCTTACTGGTGTAATGAAAAGCAGTAAGACAAATAAAGAAGTAACAGTCCATGATCCCTGCGGTGTCCGTTTTGCCAAAAATGTCCAACAGAGTGTAAGAAATTTATTGCAGGAACAGGGGTTAGCTATCAGGGAAATGAAACATAACCGTACTCGTACTTTTTGTTGTGGAGAAGGAGGGGCTGCCGGGTTTTTACGTCCTGATTTTGCAAAGTTTTGGACCAAAAAACGAGTGGAGGAAGCCGGGAGCAGCGAGATTGTGTGTTATTGTGCTGGGTGCACACATTTTCTGGGAGAAAGTTCGGTCACTCATCATATTCTTGATCTCTGTTTTTTTCAGGAAGCAGTACTTGCTGGTAAACAGAAGGTGAGTCGGGCACCCTTTACTTATTGGAATCGATACCGCTTGAAAAGGGCACTAAAAAAGAACCTACAGGCTTGTGTATCTGGAACCAGAACACAATTACGAAACTAATTCACACCCTCCTCTAGTGCTACCCGGTTAACTTTTGCCCCTGAATTCCAGAGGGCGTCCACCATGCCATCCAGCTCTTCGCCATTTACCCGGATGGTGAGCAGTTGCTGATCACGACTGAAGTTTTGGTATACTGTTATAGCAGTTAAATTCATATTAAACTGTTTACATATATCCGTGATTGTATAAATGGCTGATCCATCGTTACTTATTCGCAATTCAATTCTTGCACCACTGGTATTTGCTCCTAAAATTTCAGTAAAGGCCTGGAATATATCTGTTTCTGTTATGATTCCAACAAGTTTGTCATCTTCAACAGCAGGGATAGCACCAATTTTAAACTTACACATGAGAAGAGCCACTTTTTCCAGTGGATCCATGGGATGTGCTGTAACAGGATTTACTGCCATAAAAGAAGAAACTTTTGCTTGAGCTGCGATTATAAGATTTTCCGGACCAAGGGATGAATCAACTGCTGAGGGAAGGGCTTTGTCAATATCCGTCTGGGTGATTATGCCAACAAGTTTCTCATTGTCAAGTACAGGTAGATGTCTGAAATTATGCTGGCTGATTATTTCTTTTGCTTGACCAAGTGGTGTTTCTTTATCAATGGTGATTACATCCTGATGCATCCAGAGTTTAATAAACATCCTTTTTCCCTATAAATTGTTTATGATGATATTGTTTTGATCAGGGTCGAGTGAAAATTTTACAGATGTGTAGTCATTTTTCAGAGTTCTTGTGATATTTCCAATTTGCAGCTCTGTATCGCTAAAAACAGTTTTTTGAACAGTGATTGAGACTTCTTTCAGGTATTCAGTTCCTTTGCCGTCCCTGTTTATTGAGGTTTCAGGAATCAGGTTGATTTTACTCATGTCCTGGTACAGTGCCTCAATGGATTCTTCCAGAGATTTACGAAGTGGAATTTTCTTTTGAAGCCCGAAACGTTGAAGGAAAAGGAGGCGCTCTTGCTCTATGTCATGGAGTTTTTCCCGTATTTTCATGTAGCGCAGGTAACGTTCCGGTGCAACACCTGCAATAAGCATGGCGGGTGGGGCGTTCGGAGATCCGACGTTGCCGAGATTAAGGCTTCTTCCACCTATCAAAATACCTGCCATGATTTGAGATGATTCTTCACAGAGTATTTCCTTATCAGCCATAACTTTGCTGTAATAGGCTTGTTTTCGGATGATAACCTTTCCTTCTGCCCTGAGATGTCCCTGTTCGATGAAACGCAGGTCAGCATCTCCCTTTACTTTGACCCTGCATTTGTTGCCAATGATGCCACCCTTGATCACAAGGTTACCATTACAGTTAATAATGGCAGATCTTGCATTTCCACCAAGTAACAGATCTCCGTTAGTGCTTACTTTAAAATCGGGTAATATGGTACCGCCTATTTCGACAGCGTCATGTGATTCAATATTACCTGTATAATAATCAATGTTGCCAGGTATTAACTGCTTGGCGCACACTTTGATGGAGTTTTCATTAACCAGAGAAAGAATGCCACCGTGCTTTGCCCGTATTACACCACTTTCTTTGTCATATTCAGCATCATCTGAAACTGTTATCGGGATGTCTTTTCCTGGGGCTTGAGAAACTTCATCGCCTGCGACGTTAATGCCGGGAGTACCTTGGGTAGCAGGAACATGAGTGGCAATGGTCTGTCCTTTCGTAACTCCAACAAACATCTTTCGTTCACGAAAATCTATCTTTCCGTTTCCTAGAAGTTTTCCTGGAAGGGGACCTACTTCAATGGCAAATCGAAGAAAGCTGTCCTTACCATTTAGTGGCAATAAACCGCGAGCCACTGTTTCATTTTGGAGAAGAGCTTTTTCTTTTTTGCAACGTGCAAGTAAAGAACTGAGATGTTCAAGAGAGAGGCCAAAGTGAATTTTATTCTCAATTAGAATCTGATGAAGATCTGTACTGTCAAGTTCAGGAAGGCCGCTTACAGGGGGGTAAAGGGTAAGGGTTGCTTCCATTTTATCTTTTGAAAGAGTAACAAGAGGAATTACTTCAACTAGTAATACGGCTATCTTGTTACTACGTTTTTTTGAAAGCTTAGGATAGCCGTCAATAATTGCCAGTAGAGTTCTTTTGTCCTTTGAGAGCCGTGTATTTTTACCGTAAACGAGTTCAGTGTTAGTTGTTGCTGGGGCTTGTGCTGTTTCTGTCAGTTGAACAAGAACCTGATTCTTGCGTACAAGTTCAATGGTTTTGCAGGAGCCATTTTGGGCATCTGTAATGGATTCTGTTTGGTAGAGTATTTGTGGCGTTAAAGTGATTGGATCCTGAGGTACTTTATCATCTGTCACTGGGTAGATCCTAACATAGTTGCTGGACGAGTTCCCGCAGCCAGAGACGGCAGGCATCAAATTGTTTCTTCCTCAGAAGAATGGCAAAGATTGCAGGTGATGCTTTATGAAAGTCTGGTTTTTCCTTAGAACAAAAATCTGCTTTGTTATTTTCAAAATAGTGAAGCATCTCTGTTTGCGTTACTGGTAGAACGTTACAGGATACTCGTGCAAGTATGGTTTCCACACGAAGGTCATTGTGTAGTGCAATTGTATAGTCTGCCATGGGAATGTTGTATTCCTGGAGAGTTGCATGGAATTGTTTCTCATTGGGATATTCTGCAATCACATCCTGAAGTGTCTGATGTAAAAGAGGCTCCGGGATGACTATATAGCAGGCTTCTTTAGAACTAAGTATTATTTGGTGGAGAAGCATTTCCTCGTTGGCATGTTTAAATGCCTTTGAATACTCTTGTCTTGTTAGGTTTCCTATATTCTTTTGGTAGTCTTGATAGGCGAATTTCATGAGGTGAAATGACAGCATTGGATCTATCTGTTTTTTTGAGTGTTGCTGTTGCATATCTTTGCTTTACCGGTGAGCGTTGAGCTAGTTAATTTACTTGTTAATTATCTATTGTATCGTATTGTATGGAGGAAACAAAATTTTTCCGCATGGAAAAGAATAAAAGGTATCACACTCATAAAAATCACTAGTTGAGATAATTTGCGTGCAGTTTTCTAAAGGGCGGATATTACAGGAGACATTGGCACGTTTACCCCGATTGAAAGAGGGGGAAGCTGTGCTATTGCAGCCGTATAAAAAAGACAGATCTGTCTGTATTATTTTGCGGAAAAACCAGTATCAGGTTGTTGAGCGCGGTTTTGATGTACGGGAGTTTGAAGTCGAGACAGGAAAGATCAGAAAAATTTTAAAGAGCTTGTGTCGAAAGGAGTTTCCACGCAGCAATAAAATCTGGTTAAAACTCTGCAGCTCAGAGGAAGTTGAAAGCTATACAAGAAAATAGACCAGTTGGTTTAATGGGTTGTTTTATCATTAGCACGGTTGTTGGGTTCATGTCTTAAAACCATTTCGGTCCAATCCCATGGCACATCTTCTATGGTAACACCGACCTTTGTTGAAAGGCCTTCTTGTGTCCTCCATCGTTCTTCAACTTTTAGTTTGAAGTTCATATGTTTATCAGAAAGTACGATGGTGAAGCAGCCATTATTCAGGTGAATTTTTCGCGGGATATCGGTAATACAAATTCCAGTTCGTGAAAAATCTTTAAGGGTACCTGTACAGAATCCAGCTCTGTCTGAAATATGTACTTCTGTATTTTGAGAAAGTGCTCTAACGTCTTGTCGCTGTTCCATGGTTCCCTCCTGGCAACCCTATCTGTATAATTCTACAACTTATTATTCGTATTCTTATCTCTTACTATAACACTTTAAAACTGAAAATCAATTACCAGAAATAGTCGGTCTAACTAGTGCACTGTCTGATTTAAAGGGGGAAGTTATCAATAGTGATAATTTTTATTGCTTATTGTAACACTCATATATACTGTATTTAGAGAGAAAAAAGGATTCCACATGCAAAACATTTATACAATTATTCTCGCAGCTATTTTCACTTTAACCGGTCAAATATCAGTGGCGAGTCAGGGTAACGTAATGAGAGCAAAACAGGCAAATCACCTTATCCATGAGAAAAGTCCCTATCTGCAGCAGCACGCACATAATCCAGTGGATTGGTATCCATGGGGTGAGGAGGCTCTAGCAAAAGCAGTGGCCGAGGATAAACCTATTTTTCTATCCATTGGGTATTCTACCTGTCACTGGTGTCATGTGATGGCGCATGAATCTTTTGAGGATAAAGAGATTGCCGATTATCTGAATAAACATTTTGTCTCCATAAAGGTGGATAGAGAAGAGCGACCCGGGATTGATCAGATATATATGGCAGTAACCCAGGCAATGACAGGGAGTGGTGGCTGGCCCATGTCTCTCTTTCTTTTGCCGGATACCAAACCATTCTATGCAGGAACATATTTTCCCCCACGTGCAGCCCATGGACGCCCGGGGTTCATGGAGATTCTGGAAGGACTTCATGAGGTGTGGTTAAACGATAGGGAAAAGCTTACTCTCTCTGCAAGCCAGATCACGAACCATATAAGAAAGGGAAGCGATTCGGGAACAGAAGGTCTTGAAAAATCATGGCTGGATACTGCCTATTCACAGCTGGAAGAAAGTTATGAAGAAAAGTTTGGCGGGTTTTCTCAGGCTCCCAAATTCCCCCGGCCGGTGGTGCTTGATTTTTTACTTCGATATTACAATTCATCAGGGCGCAAAGATGCCCGGGATATATCACTGTTCACCCTCGAACAGATGGCGAATGGTGGAATGTATGATCACATAGGCGGTGGGTTTCACCGATATTCCGTTGACGGCAACTGGCGGGTACCCCATTTTGAAAAAATGCTTTACGATCAAAGCCAGTTAGTTTCTGCATATTTGTCAGCTTTTCAATTGAGTAATAATCCAGAATATAAAAAGGTTGCTATTGATATCCTTGAATACGTTTTACGGGATATGTTGCATCCAATGGGTGGTTTTTATTCAGCAGAAGATGCCGATTCAGTTAATCCTTATAATCCAGCCGAACATAGCGAAGGAGCATATTACCTCTGGACAGAAGAAGAGATTGATTCTTTGCTTGGTACCGAAGAAGCGATTGTGTTTAAAGCGTATTATGGGGTGAAGAAAAATGGCAATGCACTCCATGATCCTCAAAATGAATTTACCGGTCGTAATATTCTATACAGGGATAAGGATCTTTCTGAAGTAGCCAGAAAATCGAAAATCAGTGAAGATGAAGCGGCAGATGTATTAAGCAGAGCCAGATTAAAACTACTGAACCAACGTAAAACACGCACAGCACCACATCTTGATGATAAAATCATCACTGCCTGGAATGGCTTGATGATTTCAGCTTTTGCACAGGCTGCAATGATTTTTGAAGAGGATAGGTATCTTCTTGCAGCAAATAGAGCAGCAGATTTTCTCCTTGAAAATCTTTTTTTGAATAACGACTTGAAACGCCGTTGGCGAGAAGGGGAGGCACGATATTCTGCCAGCCTTGATGACTATAGTTTTCTGATTCAGGGGCTATTGGATCTGTATGCTGCAGGTCATGAGCCAGTACGCCTGCAGAAAGCCATTGAACTTAGCGGAATACAGACTACACTTTTCAGTGATGAGAGTGGCGGTTTTTATGATACCTCTGAATCTGCCGGACTGATAGCCAGAATGAAGGCGGCATACGATGGAGCAGAGCCTTCTGGAAACTCTGTGGCCGCTATGAACCTGCTTCGCTTATCAGCTCTTACTGGAAACAGTGAATGGTATAAGCTTGCCGAGGACTGTATTAAATCGTTCGGGAAGACGCTTGGCAGTTATCCTGCGGCAATGCCTTTAATGCTTAGTGCCATGGACTTTCATATGGATAAGGCAAGGCAGATAGTTATTGCCGGTGATAGAGATGCTGCGGATACGAGAGAGTTGTTACGTGAAGTGTATTCCAGATACTTTCCCAACACTCTGGTTCTTCTTGCGGATGGTGGAAATAATCAGGAGTTTCTAAAAAAATATCTTCCCTTTATTGCCACGGTTCGGAAAATTGATGGTCAGGCAACAGCATATGTGTGTGAAGATTTCACCTGTAGAATGCCTGTTAATACCAGAAAAAATCTTGCACGTCTTCTTGATGGTGAAGTTTTATTGGAATAATTAATTCTATTTCCCCATGCTGCTTTACTTCCTGGATTGTATCCAGAAACCCTGGCTTAGTCCAACTCCGAAAAAGATAGTAAATCCTGAAAAATATTGAAATAGTGTAAAAGATTCCTTAAATATTATCCAGCCGAGCAACATGGTAAACAGAGGAATAAAATTTATATACATGGAGGCTTTTCCGGCATCCATTGCCGAAAGTGCATAATTATATGAACCGTAGGCAAGAATGGTGACTGCTAAGCCCAGATAGATGATGGCCACGGTTGGTATTAGAATGAACGCCTCCGGGAACGGGACTTGAGGAAGCAGTAGCATGGGAAGGAAAAAGAGTGCTCCAATCCAGGCTTGAACAGCGGTGAGAAAAAGTGGAGAGTAACGGCTGGTCAACTTTTTAACGGCTATGGTATAGGCGGTGGCACAGATCATGGCCAGAAATTCATAGAAATTTCCAAGTATCGGGTTTGGGGCCTGTTTACTGATTTCTCCTCCCATGCTTAGCGCAATTGCACCGGCCATAGCAAGTCCTAGGCCAATAACATTCTTTCTGGTGAACTTTTCAGCAAGAAAAAGAGCTGAGGCCACCGCAATCAGGAGAGGGAGCATGGTTGTGATTACAGAAGCCTGGGATGCGGAAGTGTTTTTCAGGGCAAGCGCTTCAAAAATAAAGTATAAACAGGGTTCGCAGAGTGCCATATAAACCATGAGTTTCCGGTCCTGGCGTCGAATACGGATGTTTTGAAAACGAGGCAGTAAGAAGATAAAAGCAAGGGAAGCAACAAGCATTCTGCCTGCAATGACCACCATGGGGTGGAAATAAGCAAAAGACAGCTTCAAGGCAATGAAAGAGCTTGCCCAGAGAAACATGGCCAGTAACAGGCAAAGGGCGGGGAGTATTTGTGAGTCGTTTTTTAGCACTGCAAGATCCGTAACTAATTTGTTATTTTCCTGGAAATGTTTATTGAGTTAATAACCTTTTGTTCAAAATATGTGAAGGGAAGGCGAATAATCATCCCCTTTGCTCAGGAAGTCAACCATTGCTGGTGTCTAAAAACTATTCATCTTCTTCGTTACTGCAAATTTTTATCATTACAGCGTACTTCTGTACATTGAAGTGATAAAGATATTTTGCGCTTTGTATCTGGAGCGTTGTATTTGGCCATCTTAAATTTGTTTTTTTCGAATCTATCAACCATATTGAATTTTACGAGATTTTCAAAAATGTATTTCAAAGATAATTTGTTTCCTGTAATTACATCATTCGTTTTTATTTTTCTTGGTGTTCCATCGTTGCTTCAGGCCAGCATCCCTGACAAAGGCTACACTGAAACCCTGGAGGCCTTCAGTCGTGTAGTCTGTGAAGGCGGGGAGCTGTTTGAGTATAATAAAGGTTTGATTCGGGCACTTAATTATAGCAATAAGCGAGCCTTTCGAGCATTTACAACGATTGAAAATGTGACAGCAGAAGAGCTTGTTGCAAGTATGAAACGGCTGATTAATACCCATATCGGTTTTGATGACCTCCTCCTTCTTGAGAATTTTGTAAGCCTTGAAGGGGCAGATATTGAAAAATCCTGGTTACTCCTTGATAAACTTGGAGCTCTTGGCTATTCGCAGGGGCGTACCATGACAGGATTCGGAATGGTTGATGCTGTTACTGCCTCTGATCTTATTTCCTATATTGATCGAGTAGAAAAGATGCCACAACCTGGTGGCTGGGCCTTGAAGGCTTTTCTTTTACTACCGGGGCATACAAGAGAGACGGTGGCACGTGGTTTAGCTCTGCTTGAAACAATGGAAGTCAAGCAGCAATGGGCCGTAGAAGAGTGTTGTAAAATTAAAGGTAGCAATGCTTACAAGGCCTTGGAAATAATGGAACAGCTTACCGGACTTTCAACAACCGATGCCTGGAATGCTCGCGGTTTGTTTAAGCAGGAGGTTGATTCAGAGACGGCACTGCAATGGGTGTTGTATTATTTCAGTAAGAGTCAGGAAGAGCAGGAGTGGCTCTTTCCCTCCATGACCCCTGCTGAGAAATCCTTATTGTTAAAGAGCTTTGCGGCATCATCGGATCACCTTACCTGGAAGATGAATGATCTGCATTCTGTCACCGATTTATGGGGGCGGGAGATATCTTCGGCAAGCCTTAATGCGCGTTCAGCCAGTGGTTTGGAAACACTTTGGAATCGCCTGGATTTGAAGGTTCGGGATAAGTACAGGACGTCTTTTTACAAAGCTCTGAACAGTGGAAAAAAAGGCTCTGCAATTGTGGCCCTGCGACATGCTACCGGCAAGGCTCGTGTGCAGGTGGCTTACGACAGCACCACCGCAAATATCTATATACTGCTCTCCAAAGGCAGTGATTTATACGATTCATCATTTCGTGATATCCTCGTTCCGATATTGCAGGACAGGATTGAGGCGGGCTATCAGTCAAACCTGCTCCAGTTTCTCCTTGCTGTTGATCCTGAGAACAACCATGTTTCAGATTTTATTATCAGCCTTGCTCAGCGAGGTAAACTGGCGGTCTTTTTTCCTGTTGATCCCATAGAGCAGAAGCAGGTTCTTGATCTGGTAATAGAATCAGCATTTCAGGATGAGAATAGTCTGATTCTCTTCTCAGCAACTTTTATGACCTTGCTTGAAACCATTGATCCCAACACACGCACGTATCTTATTAGCAAAATGCTTTCTGCGATTAGGGAGCAAAATACAGTTTTCACCACCCAGTTGCGGGTGATATTACAATATTATCTCGAGTATTATTCTGAATTTGTTGGTGACGTCGATAAAATTCGTATACAGATGATGATGTATGACTATGGTGCTATTCCATTACAATATTATGCAAAAACAGCCTTTGAGGAATGGAAATCTGACAGGCGGCTTTCAAGCTTGTCCGTTTTTCACAATGATGATGATGGTAAACAGTCCTATCTTTCCAACTGCCGTTTTTTGAGCAGGCAGGGCTATCGTCCACGACTCTCATCATCGTATACGCTTGGTGTCCCGGAGCCTGTGTTGTCTCGGGCTGCAGCTCTTGTACGATCTTACAACGTAGCTCCAGGTAAAACCTTATCTTCCATGTTTCGGATGCAGGTAAAAAATCCCCTGGTTTTTGATTGGGTAAAGCTCGTGAATAACATTGAAATCTCCCACTCTGTTTTTTTGTTTCAGGGGGAGGCTATACAGGAGCTGCTTTTAAAACAGTTTCTCCTTGGAGGCCATGAGATGTTTGCTCAGCGTGGCCATAGCTATTGGCGAACAGAACAGTTGATAGATCCTATCACTAAACTGGTGAAAGAGGGAAAGGTGACTAGGGCTGATTTGATGAGTAAACAGCGTTTTATGAGCCTCGGCTCCTGCGGTGGTATTCGTGCTTATTCTGAGCTTGCCACCCTGTTCAATAATAATGTGGATATTCTGGCGACGGTTGGGACAGGTAAGGCAGTAATAAATAATCCCTATAACAAGTTTCTTTTTGAGGCAGTTGCTAAATCGGATCATACTTTAAGCTGGGACGATCTGTCTGAACAGTCTTCCAAAATATTTAAGCAGGGACTGGGTGAGGATTATTTGCAGCCGGGTTCACTCCCGGCTATTTTGCATAAAATTATGGATCAAAAATCAATTGACCATGGCATTAATTAAACGAATAGAGCTTCCTGCACTTTTGAAAAGCATGGGGCAGGCTGGAGTAAATGATACAGGTACAAAGGTATTTCTCTTTTTTGGAGAACGATATCTTTGCCGGGAGGCGGCTGATACATTACAGAAGAGTTTGCTGGAGCAATATGGCGGTGGAAGTGTAAATACAATTGACGGGGATATTGAAGACAGCAGTAGAACGCTCGGACAGCTCATGAATTTCAGTCTGTTACCCGGTATTCAAATATTCAGGGTAACAGATAGCAGATTGTTTCATTCTAAGACCGTAGCTGCCACTATCTGGACTAGAGTTATTCAGGCTCGGGATGCAAAAAAAGAGAAAGTCTGCAGCAGGCAGTTGCTCTCGTTTCTTGCCATTGCAGGCTTAAGTATTGATGATCATCTTCATGAAATGAGTGCTTCTCAGTGGCAGACGCTCTTTGCTTTTGCCAAGCCTGCTGAGGATTTGAGTTGGGCATCTGAGGTATTGGCCACTGCGAACCTTCCCAAAAAATATGCTGGTGCGACAGATATTGCAGCACGTTATGTGGAAGCATTCAAAAAAGGTGTACCACCCAATAACATTTTGCTTCTCACGGCTGAAGCTGTGGACAAACGGAAACAGTTATTTACTTACATTAAAAAAGAAGGTGTGGCTGTTGATTGTTCGGTCGTAGCAGGACCTAGTGCTGCAGCCCAAAAAGGGCAAAAGGAAGTTTTGCGTGAAATGGTGATGAAAAGCCTTGCAGGATTTCAGAAAAAGATAGCTCCGAAGGCTCTGGAGATGCTTTTTGAGCGGGTTGGCTTTCATCCTGTGGCTGTGGCTATGGAAACAGAAAAGCTGGCACTTTATACGGGTGATCGCGTAACTATTACCGTGGAAGATCTTGATGCTATGGTGGGGCGAACCCGTGAAGATGCATTGTTTGAACTCACAGATGCCTTTGGAAAAAAACAAGCTGCCAGAACCCTTGTGTTACTACATCGACTTTTAGATCAAGGGATGCATGGTCTTGCTATCCTCGCCACCATGCGTAACTACTTACGCAAAATGCTGATATTCAGATCCCTGCAACTTGGATCTAATCCTTCCTGGCAGTCTGGCATGAATGCCGGACATTTTCAGAAGGTATATCTTCCTGCGTTAAAAGAACGAGGTGAGTGGGGAGATATGCTGAAGGGACATCCCTATGCCTTATTTATGTCATTCAGCAAAGCTCAGGAATTTTCATGTGCTGTGTTGCAGAATTGGCTTGCTCTGCTTTTACAAGCTGAGTTCCGTCTCAAGGGAGCACCCTTGCCTCCTGATCTTGTTTTGGAAGAACTGTTTCTGACATTGCTTCAATCAAAAAGACAGAGCAGTTGAAAAAATACATTCTTATGTTTCGCAGTGTAATATTAGAAAACAGCCGGAATAACTAAAAACAAAATGGAACTGGCTTTGCTGTATTCATACGCTCCCATATCCCAGGCCATACCAACAGGGCGTTTTTTACCATCTCTATCTTTTTCTGCCTCTGAAACAGAAGTTTTTCCAGCATTAATGCATGGCGATCCGGCGGCCAGATGAAAGTCATTTCCAAAACTGTTCATAAATAATGGGTTTTTACTGATATTTCCAAGCCCTGCTGGGAGCGCAAAGCCATTAAAACAGCAACTGTTTTCAAAAGAAAAATTGAGCGCCACACTGCTGCCAGGATCTTGCAAAGTCTCAACATCAGAGACGATACAATTTATCATCTTGTTTCCCTGATTTGGACGCTTGGAAGATATGAGGTATTTGGCTTTGTAAATTATGCAGTTTATAAAGGAATTGTTGAGAATAGCATCATCAGGCCTGTTGCCGCTGTATGGATTAAAGTCTATTACGCTTTTCTTAGTGTTCGTAAATATACAGTTTATAAAGCGGTTATTAAGCGCTGCATAATCAGAATTATCGTCTGCACCTTCCGATTCACTCCTATAAAACTGTACTGCAGATGTGCAGCCCTCCGAAGAACATGATTCAAATAAATTATTCTCCGCACCGTTTCGGCAGATAAAACCTCCTGAGCTGTTATTTGTATAATTCACATATTCAAAATCAGAACCATAAGCCTTGCACCTGCGAAATATATTATTTCTTGCACCAACCCAGCGAACATAAAAGCCACCGCTCAAGTTCTTAGCAACACAATCTTCAACAAGATTATTCTCAGCAGATTCCTTAAAACCTATTCCTGCGCCTACATGGGGATATTGGGGGTCGTTGTAAACCACATCTGGTACGATTCTCTCGGCATAGCATCCACGTACTATATTGTTATTACCTTTGATAACGATATAATAATCTGTTCCATCAGCACCTGTTGATTCATCAACTTCATTACTGTATATCCGGGTATTTTCTATGAGATTTTCGTTTCCAACGAGTGAAATTCCCTCTGCATTGGCATTAACAATTATGCAGTTTTTAATGTGATTATTCGACGAATGCGCCAGGGTAATCCCCTTCCCTGAATACTTATATCCGCCTGCTCCTCCGAGCTCCCCAAGTGTTACGGCTATAATGTTTTCGAGAACAGCGTGGTGATAGTCTGCATCCCAACTCTGAACGGCTACGGAGTATTCTGTGATTTGAAAATTACGGATGGTGACATATGGAGCCTTAATGTCAAATGCTACTCCTACTGCTCTGTCTCCACCTTTAAACAGCGGCATCACTTGTGCCCGTAGAGGATCGTTTAGTTGATAGTTAAGCTCAACAGTGTCACCAGGAGTGTTGACGTATCCTTCAAATGTAACAGGACTACCACTGGTTCCGCCTCGTGAAAAAACGACATTGCCGTTGTACACATCGTTATCAGCAGTGCCTGCTTTTACATGAACAGTGTCGCCGGGATTAATCTGTGAGGAAGATGCTGCATAAACCAGAGTACGCCATGGAGAATCGATGGAAGTTCCATCATTATTATCATCTCCATCAGTATCAACAAAATATTCTGTTGCACAGGCAGAGGATGAGAAAAAACTCAATAATAATATCGCTGTGATTAGTCCTAGACATTTCATTCACACTCTCATATTTTAGGAACACGCTTTTCTTTGGGAAATCAAGCAGGGACACTGTTACATTGTTTAGTATACTCTACATAAAATAGAGTTGTAGGCAAAACAGGTGATTGAAAACATAATAACAGGAGGAGGCCTGCTGAGCTTGTATGCAATCTTGGAACTACGTTATATAAGTGCTGATACTGTTACCCCCCCTTGAACTAATCGAATTTATGCATAAATTATACCTTCGGTGGAAGTCATAAGCGTTAAAAAATCCAAAGAGGTTTACAATGATTGTTCAATTAGCCATAATTGTATGTGTTTTTGTAACAGGTCTTTTTCCGCTACCAAGTGATGCAATCGCTGATGGTGGTACCGTTAAGATTACTCCCATACAATTAACCGATCAGATTTATATGCTCATCGGGAAAGGTGGTAATATCGGATTATTCATTGGTGACGATGGAAGCTTTTTGATTGATGATCAGTTTGCTCCTTTAACAGAAAAGATTTTAACAGCCATCAGGTCTGTTGGTGGGAATGTCCCTAAATTCTTAATAAATACCCATTACCACGGGGATCATACCGGGGGGAATGAGAATCTGGGAAAAGCAGGTGCTCTGATATTCTCCCACGACAATGTGCGCGAACGTTTGAGAGCAGGTTCATTTATTCAGGAATTTAAAAAGAAGCGGCCCGGGCTTAGTAAAGAAGGTTTACCTGTTGTAACCTTCTCTGAAGACATCAGTTTTCATCTTAATAATGACACTATTCATGTCATGCATGTACCAATGGCTCATAGCGATGGTGACAGTTTTGTTCATTTCAAAAAGGCCAATGTTATTCATACTGGAGATATTTTTTTTAACGGTTTTTACCCTTTTATTGATGTACATCATGGAGGCTCTCTTAAGGGGATGATAACGGCTGTGGATAGGGTTTTACTTCTTGCTGATGATCAGACAAAGATCATCCCGGGGCATGGTCCCTTAGCTGATAAAACACAGCTGGTTAGTTATCGTCAAATGTTGAACACTGCTTTTGAACGCTTAAGAAAGTTGAAAGCAGAAGGAAAAACTGCAAAGGAAGCAGTCGCAGCTGAGCCTCTTGAAGATCTTGATGAAATCTGGGGTGATGGAATGTTTGAAAGTGATCGCTGGATAGAGATGATTTATTCTGGTGTTTGAGTTTCTGATTGCAAAATGAAGAATTAATTTGCAGCAGCATGTTTTGATCTGATCGATTCCATATGAATATAGAAGTTTGTGTTGGGTTTGAAAATTCAGGTGTTGAAATTACTGCATTGAGTGCAGTTGGAATTTTGTCAATTGTAGTATAATACTGACTGTAAAATCTTCCCGGAATACCAAGTGACAGCAATCCGAATGAAAAATTTTAAAAGAGTTCAAGCTTACTTTAAATCCTGGCTTTAAAATCCCAGGGTGCGTTTTTAACTGCAAGTTGTTTAAAATATCAGCATGATATTTGTGTAATCCGGCAAGTGGTAAAAGGAAAATACAAGAGTAAAGTTGAAAAAGAGCTGAATAGCCCTTATGATTATGATGGTGTAAGCGCAGCAGGTGCCTGGAAAAGATCTCAGGCGATATGAAAGTTATGCAAAAATTAAAGTATTAATTATGAGTGAAAGAAAAGGATCAACGGTTACCAAAGAGCATAGCAAGATCAGAGAACCATCTCTTTTTAAGGTGTTATTGCATAATGATGACTACACGTCCATGGAATTTGTGGTTGCTATTCTGGAAAAAATATTCAAGAAAAATACTTCTGAAGCCAGTAAAATAATGTTGAATGTGCATCTGGAAGGAGTCGGGATTGCTGGAGTATATACCCGTGAAATATGTGAAACAAAGGTTGTTATTGTCCATGACCTTGCCCGACAGAGTGAATACCCACTACGCTGTACCATAGAAAAGCTGTAATAATATTTCATAACAACAACTCTTTATCTGCAAATATACGTTTTATTGATTGGTAAATACTATGATAAGCAAAGCATTGGAAACAGCCTTGGTGAGAGCTATTCGAGAAGCCAAAAATTATCACCATGAATATGTAACAGTGGAGCATATGCTCTATGGGTTACTGCATGATGAACTGGCAGATTATATCATTAAGGAATGTGGGGGATCCACCGAAAATCTGAAGAATCGGCTGGAGTCTTTCTTTTCAGGAGAACTCCCCATTCACAGCCCGGAGGTGCAGGGTGAACCGGCTCAAACTGTTGCCTTTAACCGCGTCTTGCAGCGTGCTGTTGCCCATGTGCAGAGCTGTGGTAAAAAAGAAGTTGATAGCGGTGACGTGCTGGTTTCTATCTTTTCAGAAGCAGAATCCCATGCTGTCTTTTTCCTGGGCTCTGAAGGTTTGGGGCGAATGTCTGTGGTCGAGTTTATTTCCCATGGACTTCCTGAAGGCTTGCAGAAGGAACCTCTGGCAAAGATGCCGGATGGTGCTGCAACTGATGGCAAGGTTGACAAGGATGAAAAAATACTCCAGGAATTTACTGTTAATTATGCATTGCTTGCGGCCAAAGGCAAACTGGATCCCCTGATAGGGCGTAAAAATGAAGTAAACCGTATGATGCAGGTACTTTGTCGCCGCAGAAAGAATAATCCACTGCTTGTTGGTGAGCCCGGTGTCGGGAAAACCGCCATTGCTGAAGGTTTGGCCTTACTTATCCATGCAGATACCGTGGCGCGGGATGATGAGAAAAAGGCACTTGTACCTGATTTACTTCAGGACGTTGATATCTTTCTACTTGATATGGGAAACATGGTGGCTGGCACGAAGTACCGTGGTGATTTCGAAAAACGGATCAAGGGTGTTATATCTGCCATTGAACGAAAAGATAATGCCATTCTCTTTATCGATGAAATGCATACCATTGTGGGTGCAGGAGCAACCAGCGGAGGGTCGATGGATGCCTCCAATCTGCTGAAACCTGCCCTGCAATCAGGTACCCTGCGTTGCATTGGTTCCACTACCTATGAAGAGTATAAAAATCACATAGAAAAAGATCGGGCTCTGTCTCGACGATTTCAGAAAATAGATGTGGAAGAGCCCACGGTTGATGATACCAGAAGAATACTTACCGGCTTGCAATCCCGGTATGAAGAACATCATCAGGTCTCTTATTCAAAACCAGCCATTCGTGCCACTGCCGAGCTTGCTGACCGATATATCAATGATCGTTTTCTACCAGACAAAGCCATTGATATCATGGATGAAGTCGGATCTGCCTTTCGCATGGCCGGAAAGCTTGGAAAAGTCGTTAAAGTACGGGATGTTGAAAACGTTGTTTCCCGTATGGCAAGAGTTCCTGCCAAAAGTGGGACGAGTGCTGAGCTTTCTTCCCTGAAAGAATTAGCTCCCGGCATGAAAAAGGTAATCTTTGGGCAAGATGATGCCATTGATGCTGTGATTACTGCGGTTAAACGATCTCGTGCCGGCCTTGGAAATCCAGACAGCCCCACAGGTAGTTTCCTTTTTGCAGGGCCAACGGGTGTTGGAAAAACAGAGGTTGCCAGACAGCTTGCAAAACAGCTTTCCATTCATTTCGAACGTTTTGATATGAGTGAGTACATGGAAAAACATGCCGTGGCAAGACTTATTGGAGCGCCTCCCGGATATGTCGGATTTGATCAGGGTGGATTACTCACCGAAGCTATTCGGAAACATCCCTATTCTGTACTCTTGCTCGATGAGATTGAAAAGGCACATTCCGATATTTTCTCCATCTTGCTGCAAGTTATGGATCATTCCACTCTTACAGATAATTCGGGCAGAAGGGCAGATTTTAGAAATGTCATTATCATCATGACAAGTAATGCAGGAGCAAGGGAAATGTCTACGGCTCCCATCGGCTTTGTTGCTGAAACAAAGGGGCGTGAACAAAAAGCATTGAAGAGCCTCTTCTCACCGGAATTTCGTAATCGCCTCGATGCAAGTATTTCTTTTACTGAACTTGCACCGAAGGCTGTTGAGAAAGTGGTTGATAAGATGGTTGCTGAATTACAGGTTCAGCTGGCTGATCGTAAAGTGACCATTGATCTTACTGCTGGAGCCAGAAGCTGGCTTGCAAAAGAGGGTTATCAACCTGCATTCGGTGCACGTCCCTTGCGTCGCTTGATCTTAAAAGAAATCGGGGATGTACTCACCGATGAAATCCTTTTTGGTGAACTTGTCACAGGTGGCCACGTAACTGTCGGAGTACGAAGCAAGAAACTGACTTTTAGCTATGAGAAGGACCAGTAAGTCCTTACGAGTGCATTATGTTTGCAGAAATTGTGAGTGGACTGAAAGAGGGAAATCTTCCGGATCTTGCATCTCTGCGTGGCAGATGCCATGCAGGGGTGACAAAGAAACTTGCATTTGTCAAACTTCCTCCAGTATTCTGGGAGACTGATCCGAAACGCAATCCTGACACAATGCACTTGTTATGGGGCGTATGGTTACTGCATGATGCGGATATGCTTGAGATCGTCAAAGGTATTATTCTCATGGAGCAGGCTGAAAAAGAAGGCTTGAGTCTTGAGGAATTTACGCAGAATAGTATGGAGGCTCTTCTTGCTCTGGCTCCGGATACAGAATTTCGTACAGCTCTTCAACGGCAGTTAGTTATCTGATCTGAAAACGCACTAGCAATAGTTCCCCTTTATCTCCTATGGTAACACTCGGGTTTGCTTTATTACTTGCCTCTGGTTTTCTGGTGGCTAAAATCTGTCAGCGTTTTCGTCTGCCTTCGGTGACCGGTTATATTCTTGCGGGCTTGTTTCTTGGTCCAAGCGGCGTAAATATCATAAACAGTCATTCTGTTGGCTCCAATCTTGATCATTTTACCAACATTGCACTCATGCTTATTTCCTTTGGTATAGGGGAGCATGTTGAGCTGAAAAAACTTCGGGAACAGTTTAAAACTGTAGCCTGGATGGCAGCGTGTGAGGCCATCGGTGCGTTTGCTTTTGTCTTCACTGCAGTCTTTCTGACTGTTCATTTTACAGGAATTGCAATAGATGGCTGGCAACTTAAAAACTATATTGCCCTGTCTTTGCTCCTTGCCTCTGTGGGGCTGGCAACAGCACCTGCTGCTACCCTGCTGGTGACTAGAGAGCTGAAAGCATCAGGTCCTTTTACTGCAAGTCTGCTTGCCATTGTGGCCATTGATAATGGTCTGGCCATAATGATATTTGGCTTTGTTATGGCTTTTGCACAGCAGATCAGCGGGCAGTCAGGGGATACTTTCTTTTTTGCAGTGTTTATTAACGGCTTTATAAGTATCGGCAAATCTTTGTGTCTTGGTCTATTCACTGGTCTGCTACTTGATCTGGTGTTAACAAATCTTAAAACCAAAGAAGAGATGATGACAGGCGGGCTGGCTCTTTTGTTGTTGTGCAGCGAACTTGCAACCTATCTCAACCTCTCATCTCTCCTTGCCGGAATGGCGGCAGGTTTTATCCTTGTGAATAAAGCAGAACGGGATGTAAGAATTTTTAGAGCGCTCAATAATTTTGAGCCGCCCATCTACGTTATATTTTTTACCCTTGCCGGAACGCATCTGAATATCAGAGCATTGGGTGCAGCAGGGTTTTTGGGTCTTATCTATTTCCTGGCACGAATCAGTGGGAAAATATGTGGTGCGGCTCTTGGTGCACGCATTGCGAATGCACCCAAAATTATGGGGCGCTATATTGGAATGGGTCTGCTTCCCCAGGCAGGAGTTGCCATTGGACTTATCTTTCTTATTGCAGGCGATTCTACGCTCAGTGCATATTCAGCCATGATAACTCCAGTTGTTCTTGCCGGCGTCTTCATTTCTGAGCTTTTTGGACCATTAACCGTTCGTTTTGCAGTCCAACAGGCCGGAGAAGCCCATGTCTTAAACGAAGAAAAGGTGATCAGGGAAAATGGAGAAATTACCAGTAACGGTGATGTTCCCCAAACTTCCAAGGATGTTGAAATAGTCCCCTGGACATGGAGAAAGTTAAGCCCTCAAATCCCATCACAGGGTGTGGTGGTCTTTGGGGCAGCTAATTATGAGACTGTTGCAGGGCTTGCCAGATTTGCAACTATTTTTGCGCACCATCTTCGTTGTTTGCCAATGGCTGTACGTGTTGTTGCTCCTGGGTCTGATCAAAATCTACCCACTTTGTTTCATCGTGAGCTGGCAGAAGTGACCAGTATGGGCTATCCGCTGGTAAATGAGGTTGTGCCTGATAATTCTGTGGCTGCAGGTCTTGTGGCAGCTGTTGAATATAATAGTGCGAAGATGGTGATTCTTGGCTACCCGGTGAAAGGGACTGTGGATGTTTTGGGGTTAGTTGCAGATAATGTTGACTGCCCTGTGGTTGTGGCTCGTTTCTATGGACAGGTACATACTGAGAGAATTCTGGTTCCGATTGTTAGTCTTGAGGATTTTAAAGAGGTGTATCCGATTGTGCTTGCCCTTGGCCTCATTGGAGAGCATCAGGTGCAGTTGCTTTATCTGTTTAATTCAGAAGAGCCGGAGACTGTTCTTGAGTTAAAAGAAGATGAATTGTGTTGCTGGCTTGAGGGGCAAAAGCAGCGTGTAAATGTGTCTGTGAAGGTGGTGGCAACTGATACCAGGGTTGAAGCAATTCTTAGGGAATCGGAAGAGTGTGATCTAGTGGTGATCGGAGCGACCCGGTCAATGCCCATTCAACAGATATTTTTTGGATCCCTTGCTGAAACAGTTGGAAAAAAACTGAAGAAAAGCATGTTGATTGTTTATATGCCGACAACTGAGAAAGAGGAGTAATCATTCCTATTCATTGGTAACCCGATACACTTCTTCAATGGTTGTGATCCCAGCAAGTATCTTATCTGCCCCATCACGGCGGAGGGTAATCATACCATTCTTTACTGCCTGCTTACTGATGGCATTGGCATTAGCAGTATTAATGACCAGGTTTTTCATGGTTTGATCCATGATAAGCAATTCAAAGATCCCGCAACGTCCTTTATAGCCGGTGTGGTGACAATTGGAACAGCCACGCCCACGGTACACCTTCTTTCCTTCCATTTCCTTAGGGTCAAGTCCTAGTTTTTGAATAGCTTCAGGATCGGGGGTATATGCTATTTTACATTCCGGGCAGATTATACGTACAAGACGTTGAGCCAGGATTGCATTGATTGATGATGAGAGCAGGAAGGGTTCGATACCCATGTCAATAAGCCTGGTGATGGCACTTGCAGCGTCATTGGTGTGCAGGGTAGAGAAAACAAGGTGTCCAGTGAGCGCCGACTGAATGGCAATCCTTGCGGTTTCTGTATCACGGATTTCACCAACCAGAATTACATCAGGATCCTGACGTACTATGGAACGGAGACCGGATGCAAAGGTGAGATCAATTTTTGGGTTTACCTGAACCTGCCCTATACCGCTGATTCGATATTCAACGGGATCTTCAACTGTAATTATATTGATATCAGTTGTGTTTATTGATGTGAGTGCTGCATAAAGAGTCGTGGTCTTGCCGCTACCTGTGGGGCCGGTGACAAGCACAATACCGTTTGCAGCTTTGATAAGTTCAGTAAATGGTTTGAACCGATCTTCCGGCATGCCAAGATCAGTGAGAGATATAAGAACTGATGCTTTTTCAAGCAGGCGCAATACCACACGCTCTCCAAAGGCTGTGGGCAGGGTGGAGACACGAATGTCCACTTCCTTGTTGGCAACTTTCAGCTCAATTCGTCCATCCTGAGGCAGGCGTTTCTCAGCAATGTTGAGCTTTGCCATAACTTTTATTCGTGAAATAAGGGCAGATTGTACATGCTTGGGCGGGCTGAGCATATCGTAGAGAATTCCGTCAAGGCGCTGTCTGATTTTCAGCGAATTCTGGTATGGCTCGATATGAATATCAGAAGCATGGTCACGTACAGCCTGGGAAAACATGAGATTAACAAGGCGAATTACCGGGGAATCACTGGTGTCATCAAGTAAATCTCCTGTTTCTTCCAGCTCTGTGAACAGGGCCTCGGGATCCTCGTCGTCAATATCCTGCATGACCTCTTCAGCAGTGTTCTGAGTCATGTCATAGGCAAAGTTAACAGCTGAAATGATAGCTGTTTGAGGGCAGAGCACCGGACGTTTTCCCGTGATACCGAGAATCGTCCGAAGTTCATCAAGTGCCTGAAAGTCAAAGGGGTCGTTGATTGCGATAAATGCATCATTGTTCACAATTACTGGAACCATGATATGTTTTTTTAAGAAGGATATGGGGATTAATGCAGTAAAATCCGGGCGAATTTCAGAAGGCAGGGAAATGCTGACTTCCATTTCCAGTTCACGGCCTAATTTCTGGAGCAGTTCAATTTCATCTACGCTCTCCTGGCGCATGAGGAGGCGTAGTAAGTCGCCTCCTTTTTCTTTCTGGACTTCCAGTGCCTGTTCTACCGTGTCAGCGGGGATACCCAGTTTCTCTGTGAAAAAACTTGTTGCGTGTTGCATGGTTATTTTGCGTCTTTTTCGAGATAGGGCCAGCTGTCCCGGTTTAGTCTGAGGCGTTCAATGTTTTCACGACAGAGTTTCTGTATATTCATTCCGTTTTGAGTTGAATGCTGAGGTGAGCCATCTTTATTGACAACATTTGCGTTATCAAGAACCTTTTGATAAAAACTGATTGCCTGATCTGTTTTCCCCTCATGCTCACAGATTACTCCAAGATTCATAAGGGCATATGGAGCTGTCGGGCTGATTTCAAGGGCTTCGTTGAAATAGTTCCTTGCCTCATCATATTGCTTTGCCTGTAATTTCTGGAAACCAATGTCTGAGAGATTCATGGCATGGTCGAGATTGACCTGGAGATGGAGTTGCTCTTTAACGGCAGGCATCACTTTATCAAGTTGTTCTTCCTTGGTCATTGTTATTCTGGCCATGTCAGCAGGGTTCTTAACAATGTGAGGGGTTATGAAAATAAACATGTTTGTTTTTCGATGGCTGGTACCGTGCGTTTTGAAGAGCCATCCTAAAATTGGGATATCTCCCAGCAGCGGCACCTGGGTATCTCCTTCAGTGGCATCATGTCCGATGATACCTCCAATAACAATGGTTTCGCTATCCTGAACAAGCACTGTGGTGTTCGCAGTTCTCTTGAATGTGGTGGGGCGAACGCCACCCTCTCCCAGTGATTTAATTTTACTGACTTCAGTTGATATCTCAAGACGCAGGGTGTCTGCCTGATTTATCTGGGGAGTAATCGTCAAGTGGGTTGCAACGTCTCTATATTCGTAGTTTTCATAGCCTCTTTCAGAGGTGTCGGCAGTATTGGCTGTACTGAGATATGGAATATTCTCACCAACGCTTATTTCGGCTTGTTTATTATCCGTGGTTAGAATTTGTGGCGTGGCAATGATATTGATACTGGATTTATCTTTGAAGGCCTTGAGAACTGCAGCAATATTAGGAAAAGTAATTCCTCCTATTTCAATGCCCTGCTTTAAGACACCAAGGGAAAACCCTCTACCAACAGATGCGACACCTTCTGCAGTGGTGGTTATTGCACCCGCCATATCAAAACCATCTGAGCCTCCAAAACCTCCAAGTAAGGCACCGGTATTATCGGAAAAGCTTCCACCCCCAATCCAGTTAACCCCCACGTCAAAACTGGTATCAGTGTCTACTTCAAGGATAAGTGCTTCGAGGTAGACCATGCGTCGTGGGATGTCTAGTTTTTTGATTACATTTTCAAGAGCTTTGAATTCTGAGCGGGATGCTGTGATAATGAGGGCGTTGGTTTCCTCATCGGGCATGATCTTAACATTTTTTGAAATTGACGGTGTTTTTTGAGGTCCTTTTTTGTCGGTCTGCTGTTGCCCCGGCAAGGCAGTAAGAACAGCTGCGAGTTCCTGGGCTCGTGCATGCTGGAGATAGACAACCTGAATATTTCCTTCATCTTTTTCCGGTTTTGTATCAAGCATGGCAATTAATCGTTTGACACGAAGGATATCTCCAGGGCCGGCAAGTAAAATGACAGCATTGATCCGGTCATAGGGAACCACTTTAATAGTGCCTTGTCGTGCAGCACCTTTTTTAGGTGTCGCAGTCTTTCGGAAAATTGTGTTGATCGTGGTGGCAAGAGTGGATGCTGTTGCATAATCAAGGGTAATAACTTCCATTTCATCGCTTGAATAATCCACATCAAGTGATTCGATGATTGACAGGAGTTTTTGAATATTAGATAGCATATCAGTGACAATCAGCATGCCGGACTGGGTATGGGCAATAACCACTGAAGTCTTGGAAATAAGAGGTGCCAATACCTTTTTCATCTCCGTAGGAGTTGTGTGGATGAGGGGAATCAGCTGGGTAACAATTCTGTCCTCAGGCGTAGAAGTCATGCCATGATGCAGGGTGTCGATATTTTCTGTACGGGCACGCACCGTGGGCATAATTTTGATCATGGCTCCAGCTTGAATGGTGGTAAATCCATTGACCGAGAGTACTGATTCAAAAACCTGGTACGCCTCTTTTTCTGAAATTCTGGTGGGCGAAATAATAGAAACAGTTCCCTTTACAGTCTTGTCAATGATGAAGTTTTTTCCGGTTAGTTCACTGATATATTTAATGAATAAACGAATGTCAACACTGTCAAAATTAATGGTAATAAAGCGTTGGGATTTGTTTGCTGGTGTTTCAGCAGGGGATGTTTTATCTGCAGCCATTGAGGAGGCTGGGAGTATACTCAGGATACAGTAGAGTAGAACCAGTGAAATCGGTCTGATTCTACGTAAAACTGTTCTGGTGACTGTGTCGCTCATGGTTCAGTTACCTGTTGTCTTTTCGGTTTTAAGGTCATTCTTCGTCTGGGTGTTGTGGCTGGAGGAACGTCTTCCTGTGGAATATCCGCTTCCAGGTCTTCATCTATATTCTCTTCTAAGTCTTCAGCAATTTCTTCAGGTTCATGTATCTGTCGTCTCGATGGTGGGACAACATCGGGCATGGCATAGTTTACGGCACTACCAGTGGATGGAGGACTTTTTGATTCTTCCATAAGAAGAACTTCATCTTTTCCATTGACGGTAAGGATTATTTTACCCCTAAGAATCTCTTTAATCAGGGCATTGGAGACTGAATCACCTTTATAATAAATATCCTGCTCTTTGTTGCTTTTGTTTCGGATAATAGCACGCTGATCATTATCTTTACCACTTACAGTACCAAGAAGTGTCAGATTGAGTGATGTTGTCGTCAGCACCGGTTCTTCATTAACAACAGGTTTACTGCTAACGGGTTTGCCTTTTCCAAAGAGAGCCCGGCGGGTGATGATGCTGTAATCCTCTTTTTCACCTAATTTTTTTTGAGGCTGTTTTGTTGTCGCATTTCTAGGCGGCGTAGTATGTTTCTTTGTTATTACTGTGTCAGGCAGGGGCGCCACTGTTTCTTTCTCTGCGAGATTTTTTATTAAAGATCCATAAAACAGCTCAACACCACCTACTGCGAGGAGTGTTGCCAGGATGAAAGAAAACGTAAGAGAGTAACGGCTTGCCATGTTATTTAGTGAGCTTTCCTATGGGTCATGAGTCAAATTTGAAACGTGGTCTTGCAAGATTTCCCTGTAAAAGAAAGGGGAGTGTTGTTCGATTATGTCGTCTTTTAAGTTGATGTACCATATTTTTAGCGTATCTGCTCTTTTTCAGCAGTGGTGGAAGAGGGCTTAAACTGCCCTTAAAAACGAGTTTTGAAAATTGTAATGGATATTGGAAGGCGACCTTTCCTGAGAAATCGCCATTGAGTTCTCTTCCCTGAAAAGCACCTTTCTCAAATTGTAAAGCGTTATTGCGCAGTGAAATATTTGCCTTTGAGCTTTTGAGATCGATTTCTTTTAGCGACAGAACAGGGAGTAGAAGGCTGAAACTTCCATCTTCAATGATGATGTCGCCTTGTCCCTCGGCTTTGTAGTCGTCATCTTTCCATGTCGCATGATAACTGCCCTTTCCTGACAGAAGGCCGGTTATTTTTCGTTTTAATATTGTATGCAGGAAAGTAATACGGCTAAGATCCATATCTTTAATTTCAATATTATCCAGACTGGCTAGTTGATCTTCTTTGTTCAGTAAAAGCGAAAAAGTATGTTTTCCGCCATAGGCTTTGATGTCAACATGGAATAGAGCTGTCGGATTTCGCAGTTTTGGGCTGATTGTTGCCAGCGAGATTGAAGCAATTCGTTCTTTTTTGCCCTGATCTTCAGTTATATTGATTTCTTCAGCTTCCAAACTGAAAGGATACTTGAACCGCAGGTTGTTGATGGTACAACTGGTCTCAGGGAACACCTGTTCTAGTTTTGTCTGACAGAATACCTTAAACTGTTCAGCAGGAAACCTGATATAGAGCAGGGCAGCTGTAAGAAAGAGAGTGTAGAAAATAAGGGTGATGAATATCCAGGGTCTGCCTTTAAATGGATTCATTTGCTTTCCTCTTTTATCTTAAATGTGATAAATTGTATAACAGCGCTGATGCCACCCTCGTTTTTCCCCTGTTCCTGAATGGAAATCCTATTCACAAGCACAACATTTTTTGTTGATTCCGCATTTTTGAGAAAAGTGACAAGCTTTGAGAGAGTGATTTGCTCAAGCTTCATATCCACCCGGGATTCTTCGAGTGGCCTTTCTCCTTCTGTTGTACTGGGTTTTAGATACTCAATATTTTCCTTAATCCCACTGCTATTTGCCTGTTGTTCAATAAAAGAGAAGAGGGAAAAATTTTTAGGACGAGTGCTGATTCTTTTTCGAATATCACCATTTTTACTCTCAAAATCCCGGTACTGTTTCTGTAATTCCTGAATTTGTTGAAGCTCATGTTGTTTTTTTTCCACTGATTTTTGAAGTCGTTGTCTGGAATTCAGGAGTGGTGAAAAAATGAGCTGAAAGACAAGCAGGGTCGCAACAAGTATTACCAGTCCGGCAACCATAATTTGTTCCCGCCTGGCCATACGGTTCCAGCCGAATTTTTCCAGAAGGGCTTGGTAATTTATGGATGAAAGAGAAAAGTTCATGGCGTTTTGACCTCAGGATCAATTTTTAAATCAAAACGGATTTTGTTATTTTTGGGTGTCTGTTTTGTGGAGCTGATGGTTACTGTGGAAAAGATTGTAGACTCCTCCAGTTTTTTCTGTATGGTGTTGACACTTTTAAAACTGTCAGTCAACCCGGTGAGACGTATTCCCTTACTTTCATAGACCAGGCGGGTGAGACGAATATCAACGGATGCCGGGATGAGTAAAGATATTTCACGAAGAATATGAAGTGCTGAATAGGGGAGTATTTGGCCATTACCATCTGTTGATGCTATATCTGCAGTTTTTATAGCAACATCCAATTGCTGTACCGGATCAACAATACGTGTAACATTAGGTAGTGTTTCTTTGAAGACTGAATGGATTTCAGTTACGAGTGCCGCTCGCTCTTTTCGTAAAGAGCTGGTGTCCCATATGAGGTAGCCAGTGAAGAGAATAAGGAGAGCAAATAGACTAATGCCTGCAATTTTTCCAATATTTTGGTATTCCTTCAGGTCTCCATGAAAACGAAATTCCTCTTTACAGAAGTTGAGTCCTTTCTTTAGTGTATCTCCATGTTTTCCAAGGTTCAGGCTTGCAGCGAGATATGAGGCATGACCTTTAGATGATTCGGGGAGTTGAATGGGGGACGGGAGGGGGCCACCAGGAAGTCCACAAATCAAACAGTTTCTGTTGAAGGCATTAGGGGCTGCCAGCCAGGTACTTGCGTATTTCGTTAAACCGCTTGTCCCATCAATGTAAATGGGTATCTTTTCAAAATTTTGAGAAAGGGTCAGTGGTGCCAGAGTCTGTTTTACAGATAATGCCAGCTCGTGGAAGGATTCAGCACTATGCTCGGGCCCTTGGATAGAGAGAGATCCATTCTCTTCAAAATCAAGTCCGACTGTTATTTCTGCACCAAAAGGAAGAGGACTGAAAGACAGATTTCGTATGAGCTGGAGTTTGTTTTTAGATACGAAAAAGAGGGCTGCAGTATTTAAACGTAGGTTAAGAAAAATAAATTCATCTGGAGCTTGTCCGCTGCTTTGTATCTCCTGAATGCTTGCAAGCGTAGAGAGAGTGATAAGCTCTGGTGTTATTCTTTGCTGCTTAAGAGCAGAATGATACTCCCTGATGGTTTCTCTTTCCAACATGGCAGCAATGATTTCAGATTCATTTTCTCCATATTCATTAATAAGAATATCAATGAGCATGGTGTCAATTGGGCTGGCACTGTTATCTTCGAGTTCAAAAGGAAGCACTTTGAGGATAGCTTTGCGTTCAGAAAAGGGCAGGTGCAGGTTTTGGAAGGTGAAAAATGAAGCCCCAAAAGAAAGAAAACAGCGACAATCAGAGCAGTCCAGCGAGTGCGTCAGTTCGGTGATAATTTCTTCCGGAGTCTTGTCTTCAGTGATAATTGCACTGGATGCAATAATATCTTTATTGATATCATCCTCAAGCAGTACTGCTGTTAGCAGATCACTTTGCAAGTCTATGGAAAGTATTTTTGAAGCCATAAAGTTAAAAGATACCGAATTAAAGACCTAAGGTTTTGCAACATATTGACCTGATTGCATTAACTAGCATATCGCTGTCTCTACTATCTACTATCTACTATCTGCTTAAAACTGTCAACTCTCATTCGCTGTCCCACCTGAGGGTTTTGATTTGCTCATCGGCACGTTCTACGGTGGATACTATCATTTTTTGCTGGGTATCAAACTGCGCGGTGGCTTTTATGGTAAAGAAGTCGCTGTGAGTACTGATCTGTTTTTTGCTCAATGTAATGTCACCTGGAAATGATGGGACATTTTTATACCAGTTACTGTTTTCCAGTTGTGTTTTATTTGCTTCGTCTTCACGGAAGTTTATCATGTTCTCACTTGTTGTTTTGTCAATGCCTGGTGCTAATGCCTGAAGAATCAAGACATCTGCAGTGTTGATATTTATGATGCCGGTATTGTTTATGGGGGTAAGCAATGGTGCAAGTGGAGGTTTTTCCACAGTTCCGTACAGGATCTCTTTTGTGATTCCCTTCACAAGAAGGAGTTCCTCAATGGATTCAATTGGGCCGTTTTTGCAGGAATAAGGAGGGTCAAGAGATTGGTAATAACTGTCCTCTGCTCCATATTCTTCCTCCCCGTCACCATCTCCACTGTCAATCCAGTCAATGAGGGCATCAATTATTTTTCTTGTGTCCCCGTCTTCAAATAAAAATGGTTCAGCCCGCATTAGGCGCCAGAGAATGTTGCGTACATAGCTTTCCTGGATCTGCTGTTGTTTGTCGTCTGCTTTGCTTTTTGCCTTGTAGCCTTCCCGTTTACGGATGACCATTGCATTAAGTTGAAATTTCCCACCTTCATCCTCAACATTCACGCTGAGAGTGCCAAGAGGGAACAGGTCTGTGAATTTTTCTTCAGCAAGTAATGCCCATGAATCGTACCGGGAATCAAAATTGTTTTCTTCAAGGTCCTGGATTAGCAGTTCTTTTGCGATATTGACACCGGATTTTGCCATCTCAGTCAGCTTGATACTATTTTTGAGGCTTGCAGAAACGATATATTCCTGGCGCATGGTGTTTGCAAACTGCAGGGTTATGATTGCAAGCACACTGATCAGGCTGATGGTGATCAGCAAGGCC
>Ga0256844_10000091_pt1 | contig 36239 bp, 35 predicted proteins | sample MusselsmetaG_FD_189100 | JGI IMG/M metagenome (GOLD analysis project Ga0256844, IMG submission 189100) | Mussel associated microbial communities from hydrothermal vent at the East Pacific Rise, Pacific Ocean - Mussels | ecosystem: Host-associated > Mollusca > Shell > Unclassified ... | reverse complement strand
TCAGCTACTCCTTCTTTTTAAAACAAACCATTACACAGGTTCCCTGATTCATCGTGCTTTCTATCGTTATCTTTGCATCAAGGATTTCAGAGCAGACTTTAACAATGGACAAGCCCAGTCCGGTTCCACCCTCATAAAACTGAGCAGCCTGACGGGTGCGAAAGTGCTCCTCAAAAATCTGCTCTATAAATTGCTGCTCAATGCCAATCCCCTGATCTTTAATACTGACACAAATATGCCGGTTTTGCTGCGTCAACACAATATCAATAATCCCCTCTGACGGTGAATAATTAATGGCATTGGTCAGTAAATTAGTAAAGATTAACTGCAGGTTTTGCTCATTGGCAATGATATAATTTTTATTGCCAATGGCTGAGTGTTCATTAATTGTAATTTTTTTTTCAATTGCCAGAGATTTATTCTGCGCAATAAAGGCGCTGATATACTGACTTATATCCAATGGATAAAATTGCAACTGCCTGTTGTTGAGCTCACTTTGCGCCTGCAGTACCACATAGGATTTTAAATTTCCCAGTTTAATAATATCGGTCACATTATTTAATAAATAATCACAACGCCTGCCTATACGCTGTATAATTTTTTTAAGCCGGTCATTTACTTCACCGGCATAACCTGCATCTACCGTATAAACATAGTTTTTAATTGCGGCAAGGGGGGCTTTCAGCTCATGGGTGCTGCGCAGTGTAGCCTGAGTTTTCTGTTTATCCAGCTGGATCATGTCCTGATAACTGCGCTCCAGACGCAGTTCATTTTTAATCAGTTGTGAGGTAATACTGGCCAGTAAATACCAGCAAAAAAGCACGCCTAAAAGATAGATAAACAAATAGCTGAAAAAAACCACCGGGGCGGCAAACAGGCTTAACTTAAATGACTTATCAACTATGCTGATAACGGGAATTAAGTGCATAAACTCTAATAGCACCGGAGTTAACAGCAATAGCAAACCACTCAGTACAATGCGCAGACTCTGTGTAGGAGTAAAAAATAAAGTCGCCAGAATAATATTGGGAATGATCATTATCAGTATGGGGCTTTCAATACTGCCAAAAGTATAAACTACCAGTGTTAAGGCTATAAAATCAGTCATGATCTGCAGCAGAAGATAATAACGTAAATCTTTAGTGTTCAGGCATTTGTTAAAACTATAACGCAGCTGATACTGATAAATTGCATTACAGAAAAACAAAAAAATACTGACTGCAAACAGATAGTCATAGTGCAGTGCTGCCCGTTGCTGATCAATAAACAGCACAAATAGTAAAACTAGCACATTACAGCAGGCAATCACATACCAGCGGATTTTTACTGACCAGTTCAGGCGCTTAACCAGTTCTTTGACATGAACATCCTGAACACAATGAATAAGGCTTTGTGCTGACACTGGTTTTACTCTTTCAGCTGAGTGTTTAATGTATCTAATCGAGCGAGTAATGCATGGCAATAAACAACTTTTTTATCTTTGAGTGTCTGGCTGAGCCCGGGCCGGGCAAGCAGCTCATCAGCATATTGCTCTGCCTGTATAGCAAAAATATATAATGGCTGCTTAAAACCCAGTGTTTGTGCCAGTGCCAGCGCATCAGCAAAGCCATAAGCATGGGTGGATATTAAGCCCTGCTGTTGCGCAAGAAGACATTCAGAGAGTTCAAACCAGCGATATTCACCTGCCGCAATACCCATATTGGCACAATCCACCAGTACAATGGCAGTGCGCATCTCTAGCAATTCTGCAGCAATGGATAAAACATCCTTATTGGCCCAGACACAGAGCTCAATATCATCGCTTAACTGCCCGCTAATTGCCTCAACAAGTTCAACAGCAATGGCATCATCCCCCATATACGGATGACCAATAGCAGCCAGAGTAATTACTTTTTCACTAATCGCCGGCGCTGCTGACAGTCTAGACAAAGTGTACATCCAGCATATGTACAGAACATGAAATACAGGGATCATACGCTCTTAATAACATTTCCATATGTGCGGCTAATTGTTCTTTTTCCATCAGCGGCAGCATTTTCGGTACAAAGGCTTTCATATCCTGCTCGATATTATTAATATTCTGGCTGGTCGGTATGACTGCATCGGCATGATTGCAGATACCATTTTTATCAAAACCGTATTCATGAAACAAAATACCTCTTGGCACTTCAATAGCACTGGCTCCCCGACCTGCTGCCGGCTGATAATGCAGATCATCCAGGTGCATGTTTTCTTTAAGCAGTAATTCTAATGTCTCAATGCAATGATAGGTACAATGTACAATCTCCACCATTTGTGCCAGATTATTTTTATAGGGATTGTAACAGGGCACCCGTAGATCCAGTGTATCAGCCACAGCCTTTGCCGGCGGCAGCAACTGCTCATAATTATTATTAACCCGGGCCAGAGCGCCCACCATATAGGATTCTCTGTTCCAGCGTGACCATTTCGCTGTCGAATGTGCCACCGTAAATTCATTACTAACCTGCCGGTAATCACTTTGCTCAACAAATTCTTCAGTCTCAGAGCTATATATCCGGCCTTCATACAGGGCGTATTCATCTGCATGTTTTAAACTGACATATTCAGTTTGCCGCTCATAATCAGGCCATTTCAGGCGACTGATAAAATCGACCATCTGCTCAATATCCTGCACTGACTCATACAGGCGCTGCAGCAGAGATTGCAGTTTGTTTTTATCCGGCAGTTTTCTCCAGCCAATTAAGGTCGGCATCATCGGATGCAATGCCCGACCGCCTAATATAGTGGTAAAGTCATTGGCCAGTTTTTTTAGTTTTAGGGCTTTTTTAATTAATTCAGGGTGAGAGCGGGCCAGGGGTAAAATGCTTTTGACCCCGACATAATCCGGGATCGCCAGAAAATAAAGATGCAGAGCATGGCTTTGCAAAAACTGAGACTCATTAAGCAGTACTCTCATTAGCCGCGTTTGCGGGCTAATCGACAGCTTGAGTGCATTTTCTACCGCTTTAATGGCTGCCAGCTGATGACCGACACAACAGATGCCACAAATCCGGCTGACAATTTGCGGCACATCATGGGGCGCAACACCCATCACCAGATTTTCAAAAAAGCGATTGGCTTCGACAATTTCCAGTTTAAGATTTTCCACCCTGCCCTGTTCAATATCAATAACAATACTGCCGTGACCTTCCAGACGAGTGACATGATCAATTTTAATATGCACTGTTTTTGTTGTACCCTGAGCGGTATTTTTATCACTTGTCATGAGCTATGATTCCATTTTATTCTGACTGATTTTATCTGCACTGCAGAATAGTCGATAGCGGCTCTGTATCGCCTCTTTACTGATCCCTTTACTGAGCATTAACTCATTGTGGGCACTGACATTGGCATAGCTTAACAATCCACGACAGGCATCACAGACGTGCCCGTTGTTGACGCACACCGCATCACAGCCGCCATAGGCAATAGGTCCCAGGCAGCTTAAACCACGATCAAAGACACACTCATTGCCATTACGCTTACATTCCATGCACACTGCATTTTCCGGAAAATGGGGGATTTGTTTTGTCAGCAGGGCTTTGACCAGCAGTAGAAATTCATCCGCCGACATGGGACAGCCGCGTAAAAAATAATCAACCTCAACAATCTCTTCAACTGAGCGCACACGCGAGTGCGCCCATAGTGACCAGTATGTCTTATCGGTCTGCACACGATTTTGTGCTTCTTCACCATAAACCATCTGATAGTTTTGTGCCGGTGCAATAAAATTTGAACGCGCCTGGACATTACCATTACAGGCACAGGCCCCCAGAGCCACCAGATAGCGGCTGCGCTGACGGATATCCTGCAGACGCCGGGCCTCTTCTTCACGATGAATACTGCCCTCAATAAAAGCAATATCATAGTAGTTGCTTGTTTCAGAAATGGCTTCTCTGAACTCCACCAGATCAACCAGTTCCAGCAGATCGAGTAAAATATCTTCACAGTTCAGCAAAGCCAGTTGGCAGCCTTCACAACTGGCAAAATCAAAAAAAGCTATTTTCGGCTTCATAGAATATCCTCAAAGACCACTCAGGCATCACTGACCGCTATTATTTTCAACTCAGTGCTTCAGGCAGATCTTTTAACTGTGAGTAGCGAAACACCGGTCCTTCCTGGCAACAATATAAATGATTAATCTGACAGTGACCGCATTTACCCAGACCGCAGCGCATACGCCTTTCCAGATCGACAAATATATTTTCATCGGCAATATTAAAATGCATTTTAAGTTCCAGTAAGACAAACTTATACATCACCGGCGGCCCGCATAATACCACCCGTGTGTTTTGTTCATCCAGACTGAGCTGACCGATAGGCTCAGTAACCAGACCCACTTTGCCATGCCAGGGCAGAAAATCAGCATCATCCACCATTTCATAAATAGTACATTCCGGCTGTTTTTTCCATTGTGCTATCTGTTCACTGAACAATACCTCTCTGGGACTTTTAGTACCAATAATAAGGTGCACCCGGCCATAATTTTTTTTATCTGCCATAATGGGCAGTATCAGAGAACGCAGGGGCACCAGACCCAGACCACCGGCAATAATAACAATATCCCGGGTACCCTGATGGCGGCTGAATTCACTTAACTCAAAACCTGACCCATAGGGGCCTCTGATGGCCATGCAGTCGGTTTTTTTTAATTGCTGCAATACTCCGGTCACATTGCCTGCCCGCCGGATCACCATTTCCAGCACTTCACCACTATCGGGCCCGCTGCTGATGGAGATAGCACATTCACCAATACCTGGCAGCCCGGCCATGACAAACTGTCCCGGCCGATGTCCCAGTTTATGCGGCAGCCTGACCCTGAATAATGTTTCCCGCTCAGTCAGCGCTTCGATGTGTTCAATTTCAGCCATCATGGGAATATAGGGGTTGCTTTGCGTATCCGTGAGCTGTTTATGCACCGTTTACTCCCTGCTCTTTATTCATCGATAGCGTATCCGTTGCCTGGCAAACATCATTAACAATATCAAAAATATCTATACCCGTTGTACACTGGCGACCACAACGTCCGCAGCCGGTGCAGAAAATATGTTCAAAGCGCTGATGCAGATAGGCAAACTTGCGTCTGACCCGATGGCGTTGCCGGGCAGCAGGCTGTGCCCGGAAATTATGCCCACCTGCCACTTCTGCAAAACCGGGATTCAAACAGGCATCCCATTGCCGGGTCTTTTGCCCCTGCCCCTGTTGCAGATCTGCAGCCAGGCTAAACTCATCTTTGGTCTCAAAACAATAACAACTTGGACAGACCAGATTACAGGTGCCGCAGGAAAAACAGCGCTGCGCATATTGCTCATAGACAGCATCAGCATCCTGCTGATAAATAGTATCGGCCAGTTGTTCAAGCGGCAGTACAAATTGCTTGCCAAAGGGGCTGGGACGTGTGGCCAGAGCCTGCATTTTAAGCTTTTGCGGCAGTTCAGCTGTAATACATTGCAGGCTATTGATTAATTGCTCACCTCTGCTGCTTAACACTTCCAGTAAACAATTATCCGACTCAGGCAGCGCTGTAACAAAGATATCAGCTCCGCTTTGAAAATCCAGTGATTGTACAGCTGCACAGAAACAGCGCTCATCACAGGGACTCAGGCAGTTAAAGGCAATAATAGCGGTCTGTGCTCTGCGTTGTAAATAATGAGTGTCTTTAATTCCATCCGAGAAAGCCGTATCCAGCAGAAAAATACCTTTTAAATCACAGGGGCGCACACCGGCCAGGATCTGTGGCTTTGCCGCCGGCCCCTGACTAAAATGATAATGCCCGGCAGCATCTTTATGATAGTTGAATAGAATTTCATTATCAGGGAATATTTTTTTCCCCGGTGGTAGCAGGCTGGGTTTATAGGAAAATAATTCTGAGAGGTTATTAATATCAGGAGTTTCAAAGCGATAATTGTCGCCTTCTGTGCTGACAGGAAAGGCAAATTCAGCATCTGAGGCGAGGTGTATAAACCAGGATTTGATTTGTGTCTGACTGGCAATAAAAGCTTTCATATGTGCAGAGCCTGATCCGATGATCCTACTCTAAAAATAGTTTATTTCTCCCACAAAGCAAGCTATTAACTGATTTATGCCATTAGTTTATCTGATCAAAATAGCGCCCTCGATAGAGCAGCCGTGGTGCATTTTTATCATCCTTAAAGGCACTTCGAGTATGCAAGACATTATTGCAGATCAGCCCCTGACCGGACTCTAGCTTTCCCTTGAAGTGAAATTTGTGGTCACTATCGAGCAGCTGGCGCAATCGTTGTTGTGCCTGTTGGGTAATATCATCTTCTTTCCATATGACATTACGCGCTCGGGCGGTATAACGCATATGCAGACGTCCCTGATCGGTGAGCATAAATACCGGTCCGCTTCTATCAGGACGAATGAGTTGACCTTTTAACACATTTTTGGGAATCGTCATGGCATCGGGAGCCATCAATGCCTTAATATAATCAGGGTTTTCATCACGCAGCAGCAGATACACTATTTCCGGATCCCATAAGTGATTTTCACCGCCGGTACAGGCCGGTCTGACACAATGCAGCAGCATACTATATATCTGCTCGCTCAGGCGATTATAGTAACCGTCTGTATGCCAGTTAATCTGTTTTTCACTATAAGGTATATAAATACTATGCAGACCATCATCGACCACCTGAATGGAGCTGAAGCCATCATTGTCTGCACATTCATTTTTATCCAGTGCATGAATTCCCAGTTGCTGAGCAATTTGTTCCGGTATAGATTTATCTGCGACAATCTCCCGGCCCAGATCATAAATAGCCATATTGCTTTTTAACAGGCGCTGTCTTATTTGCTGCAGCTCATCATCAGTCAGCGCACAGGCATTTTTTATCGGCACAACAATTTCTGTTAACGAAGCAGGATAATCTGTTAATTTCTGCTTTTTCCATTGTTGATAAGCTGTATCATTGTGACAATGAAAGACACTGGCAGAATAACACTTATCCGCTGCCGTCATATATAAAACCTATCGGGCCGGTGGTTTACACATAATGTAAACAAAAAGCCAGGTGGCAAGAAAGGGCAATACAGATATAAACAGGTTAAGCTTAAGCTCGCAAAACACACCATTTTCCATACAATTGTAGGCATTACTTAAGCCCGACATCCAGGCAAAAGAAGGCAGGGGAATACCTGCGTGCTCACCATATAATAACAAGCCTGGTGCCAGAAAAACTGCTAAAAACAAGGCGCGCCAGAAACAGGCCGTTTGTTTTTTACGCAGCCATTTATTTATCCACAAAATCACGGCAACATAAAGGATCAGCGATATGATAATGACTGCGGGGATCATCAGAGTGCTATTCAAAATATTTTTTCCTGTTATCAATATTGTGTTCTATCATAATGCAAATTTTCATTTCAGACTAATTACATTGACCTTGCTGCCACTTATTGTCCAGCGCAAGTCATAATCATACACCCGTGTGGAGTATACTTTATCTATTTTTTTGTAGTAATACGCCCGATGATCCAGAGCCAGTAATTGCTCAATAAATAATTTTATTTGCGGATATTTGCTGCTTGCCTGTAAACAATCCTGTTCAGCCGTCTCAGAAAAAACCAGTATTAACGGCTGTTCATTAATATTATCAGTGAAACCACCTTTTGCATCGACGATGCTGTCACTATAGGGAACATAGGGTTTTATATCGATCACAGGTGTTTGATCAAGTAAATCTGCACCTTTAACATGAATGAGAAGCCGACCGTCAATGTGCTCTATAAAATCCAGTTCAACCAAAGACAAGCCAATAGGATTAGGCCGAAAACTAGCACGAGTTGCCAGCACACCAAAACGTTGTTTACCATCCAGTCTCGGTGGCTTAACCAGGGTATTCCAACCTTTATCAATATGCTTGTGGAATACAAATGTCAGCCATAAATGGGAAAAATCTGCCATACCCCGGGTTATCTCAGGATCATTATAGGGTGCTAATAATTCAATCGTGGCAGTCGCGGCACTCACCAGACGTGCCTGTCTGGGAATAGCAAATTTGTCCTTAAAACAGGAATGGACAAGCGCAATAGTGTCAAAAGTGAATTGCATTGTCAATCATGGATTAGGCAGGGCATTGGCTAGTTTTCGTGTTTCCTGCAATAGCTCCGATGTTGAATTTCCCAGGCAAGTAAAGTGACCCATTTTTCGACCTGGCCGAGCTTCACGCTTGCCATATAAATGTAATTTTACATTTCGATTAGAAAGTAATTGTGCCCAATCCGGTTCACCATTGCTCCACATATCCCCCAGTATATTAAACATCACCACCGGTGATAACAACTCAACACTACCGGCAGGTAAACCACACATCATTCTGACCTGCTGTTCAAATTGTGACGTTTTACAGGCATCAATGGTGTAATGACCACTATTATGCGGTCGTGGAGCCACTTCATTAATTAGCAGTCGATCATCTGTAGTATAGAAAAATTCCACTGCCATAATACCGCAATAGTTAAGCTTCTCTGAAAATACTGAAGCTTCATTAAGTGCCTTATCAAGTATGCGCTTGGGTAAAACACTTGGTACCGCCGTATATTCAAGAATACCATTGACATGGTGGTTTTCACCCACAGGATAGCAGGTAATTTCACCATCTTCTGCGCGTGCAAGAACCACTGAAACTTCAGCAGCCAGACTGACTTTTTCTTCCAGCACACAGTGAACTGAGCCCATGGCTTCAAACGCATTAATGGCTTCATCAAGATTGTTGACAATCGCCTGTCCTTTTCCATCATAGCCAAAACTGGCCACTTTTAAAATGGCGGTATTAGCAATCTGACTTAAGGCAAAATCCAGTTCTTCCTTCTCATAGATGGGAAAAAAAGGGGCTGTAGAAAACCCATTATCCGCCAGAAAAGTTTTTTCTGCTATGCGATTCTGGGCAATCTCTACCGCCGCTGAAGAGGGCCTCACCGGAACATTTTGTTCTAATTTGCGCAAGGTATCCGAAGGGATATTCTCAAATTCTGTAGTGATGGCATCACAATTATTCGCCAGTTGTTCTATAGCCCAGTGATCACTATAAGATGCATGAATATGCTCATCTGCGATTCTACCTGCCGGGCTATCAGGATCGGGATCGAGCACAATTACATGATAACCCATAGCATGTGCTGCCATAACAAACATTCTTCCTAGCTGGCCACCGCCTAGCATACCCAGTGTTTTCCCTGGCAGAATCATGATGTAAACCTCATCGTCTTAGTCATTAGTTTTCTGTGCTTTTAACAGGGCAGTTCCATGTCCAGAACCATCTGCGCCTGTTTTTCTCTGAATGCCTGTAGTTTATCAGCTATATTTTTATCTTCAATAGATAAAATTGATGCTGCATACAGCCCGGCATTAGCAGCACCGGCCTCACCAATGGCAAAGGTCGCCACGGGAATCCCCCTGGGCATCTGTACGATCGACAATAATGAATCCATACCTTTTAAATAGCGAGAGTTTACCGGAACACCTAATACCGGAATAGTAGTCTTGGCCGCCAGCATGCCCGGTAGATGTGCAGCACCGCCGGCACCGGCGATAATACATTTCAAACCGCGTTCCCGTGCCTGTTCGGCATATTGATACAATAAATCCGGTGTCCGATGGGCTGATACAACTTTAGCTTCATGTGCTATGCCCATTGCTTCAAGCTGCTGGCAAGCATTTTTCATCACTTCCCAATCACTATTACTACCCATTACTACACCCACAAGTGGCATATCAATAACTGATTTTTCATTACTACTCATATACATTCCATATGCTCATACTATGACAATAGTATGATGTTTTTTACTTTTACTTATCCATTTTTCAGGATAATTGTTGAACCGATAAAACTGAAAAAGGACGGCTGTGCCGTCCTCTTTCATCAATAGGAAACTCACCGAAAATACTCCGGCAGGTTTTACTGATTGAGTTTAAGATATATTTGGATCAAGTTCGCCGCTCTTGTAACGAGCAATCATCGATTCTAATGTCTGAACCTGAATTTTTGATGCGTGTCCAGCACTACCAAAAGCTTCAAAACGAGCCTTACAAATACCCTTCATTGCTGCAGTAGAAGCCTTAAGGAATTTACGTGGATCGAAGTTAGCGGTATTTTCAGCCATAAATTTACGTACAGAACCTGTAGAAGCCATACGTAAATCAGTATCGATATTGACTTTACGTACACCATTTTTAATGCCTTCAACGATCTCATCAACGGGTACACCATAAGTCTGGCCCATGTCACCACCATAGTTATTAATGATTTCTAACCAGTCCTGAGGTACTGATGAAGAACCATGCATTACCAGATGAGTATCAGGGATACGATTATGGATTTCCACAATACGATCAATACGCAAGACATCACCTTCAGGCTCTTTGGTGAATTTATAGGCTCCATGAGAAGTACCAATAGCAATTGCTAAAGCATCAACACCGGTTTCTTTAACAAAAGTAGCAGCTTCTTCAGGATCGGTTAATAATTGATCCATATCCAGCTTACCTTCAGCACCATGACCATCTTCTTCACCCATCATGCCGGTTTCCAGTGAACCCAGACAACCCAGTTCACCCTCAACAGAAACACCGCCAGCATGGGCCATTTTTACCACTTCAAGAGTGGTATTCACGTTATATTCAAAGCTTGAAGGGGTTTTCATATCGGCCATCAGGGAACCATCCATCATCACTGAGGTAAAACCTGATTGAATAGAGCGCAAGCATACTGCTGGCTCAGAGCCATGATCCTGATGCATAACGACAGGAATATGAGGATACATTTCCACTGCTGCCTGAATCAGGTGGCGCAGGAATGGTTCGCCTGCATAAGAGCGTGCACCTGCAGACCCCTGCATAATAACAGGCGAACTGGTTTCATCTGCCGCTTGCATAATAGCATGCACCTGCTCCATGTTATTGACATTAAAAGCGGGTAGACCAAAGTTATTTTCTGCTGCGTAGTCCAGCAATTGACGCATTGAAATCAAGGCCATCTTGACTCTCCTGTATTGGTTTATTTTAAAGTTAGGTAAACGTATGTGCATTACCAGTTAGCAACATACTATTTATTTGTAATATTTTTTCTAAAATCTATTGTTATTCATCAAAATCCGGTTTTACCAGTTCGCCTACGGTTAAAATTTTCATCGCATTAGTACCACCCATCACACCGGCTAAATCACCCTTGGTGATAATCACCCGGTCACCATCTCTTACCGTACCACGACGTTTTAATTCATCAACCACTTCCATATTCAATTCAGCATGATCGGTAGTGGTGATATCAAAACTCACCGGTACCACACCGCGATATAAGGTCACTTTACGACGGGTATCAATATGTCCGGTAAAAGCAAAAATGGGAATACCAGAACCAATACGCGACATCCACAAAGTGGTAGAGCCGGATTCGGTTAAAGCAACAATAGCTTTCACATTAAGATGGTTAGCGGTATACATGGTTGACATGGCAATAGCCTCATCAACATGGGAAAATTCAGTATGAATTCGATGGTCAGACTGACTGACCTGACGTTGTTTTTCTGCTTCACGACAAACGCGGTCCATCGCCACAATAGCCTTTTCCGGATATTTCCCAGCGGCAGTTTCTGCCGACAGCATCACTGCATCTGTACCATCTAAAACAGCATTCGCAACATCAAAAACTTCTGCGCGAGTGGGTATCTGATTTTCAATCATGGATTCCATCATCTGCGTAGCTGTAATAACCACCCGATTCATGGTGCGTCCCAGACTGATCAGGCGCTTTTGTATCGGCGGCAACGCAGCATCACCAATTTCTACTCCCAGATCGCCTCGAGCAATCATAATAGCATCCGATGCTTCGATAATATCCTCGATGCAATCCAGCGCTTCAGCACGTTCTATCTTGGCAACAATACCGCCATGCCCACCGGCATCTCTTAATAATTTTCGTGCCTGATGAATATCATCTGCACAGATTGGAAATGAAACAGCCAGATAATCTGCACCCATCTGTGCGGCTGTTTTAATATCTTTTTTATCTTTTTTGCTTAACGCGGTAGCCGACAGACCACCACCCTGAAGATTAATGCCTTTGCGATCAGACAGCTTACCGCCAACCACTACACGACAGGCAACTTTCTGCCCCTCTACATGATCAACCCAGAAAACCAGCCGGCCATCATCCACCAATAAATTATCACCACGTTTGACATCTTTAGCCAGATCTTTATAGCTGATGCCCACCTGGTTCTGATCACCTTCACCATTTCCCAGACCGGCGTCAAAGGTAAAATCATCACCCTCGGATAATTCTATCGGACCATCCCGGAAACGTTCAATACGAATTTTCGGCCCCTGTAAATCGGCAAGAACCCCCACCTGACGGCCAAAGGCTCGTGCCCGGGTACGCAGTTTTTCTGCACGTGACAAATGCTCTTCAGCTGTCCCATGCGAAAAATTAATGCGTACCACATCAACGCCTGCCTCAATGATCTTGTCTAATACTTTAGGATCATCGGTAGCAGGTCCAAGTGTTGCGAGAATTTTTGTCCGTCTAAACATTTAGCCTTCTTGCTATCTTCTTGCGATGTTGTTGTCGAAAGTCAGGGATTCGCTGCTGACTTAGCTCTTGGCACGTTCTTCTAAAATGGCAACTGCAGGTAATTTTTTACCTTCCAGAAACTCAAGAAAAGCGCCCCCGCCAGTAGAGATATAGGACACTTTATCGGCAATGTTATATTTATCCACTGCGGCCAGAGTATCACCACCACCGGCAATTGAAAATGCAGGTGATTCCGCAATTGCCATGGAAATTGCCTTAGTTCCCTCGCCAAACTGATCAAATTCAAATACGCCAACAGGACCATTCCAGACAATAGTACCCGCTTTCATAATAATCTCAGATAATGCCTTCGTACTTTCAGGACCAATATCAAAAATCATATCATCATCTGTGGCTTCATCAACATTTTTCAGTGTCGCTTCTGCTGTTTCGGAAAATTCCTTGGCGCAGACGATATCAGTTGGTACGGGAATATCACCGCCACGTTCCTGTGCTGCAGATTTAAGTTTTTTAGCCGTAGCCACTAAATCTTCTTCATATAACGATTTACCAACATTATGACCTTCAGCGGCAATAAAAGTATTGGCAATACCACCACCAACAATTAATTGATCGACTACTTTTGATAAGGATTCCAGTACCGTCAGTTTAGTCGATACTTTTGAGCCGCCAACAATAGCGACCATTGGTCGGGCTGGATTGTCCAGAGCCTTACCCAGTGCTTCCAGTTCACCGGCAAGCAGAGGGCCCGCACAGGCTGTCGGTGCGAACTGTGATGCACCATAAGTTGAGCCCTGAGCACGGTGAGCAGTACCAAAAGCATCCATTACAAAGACATCACATAAGGCCGCATATTTTTTAGCCAATGCTTCTTCATTTTTCTTTTCACCAACATTGAAGCGTACATTTTCCAGCAAGACTACTTCACCATCCGCTACATCAATGCCATCAAGATAATCTTTAGCCAGGCGGACGTCTTTGCCCATCAGAGCAGACATATGTTCAGCCACAGGAGCCATCGAATATTCTTCATTATATTCACCTTCAGTAGGACGACCCAGGTGAGACATCACCATCACTTTTGCACCCGCTTTCAACGCCAGCTCAATGGTTGGCAGCGAAGCACGAATTCGCTTGTCCGACGAAACTTTGCCATCTTTAATGGGAACATTTAGGTCTTGACGGATTAGAACGCGTTTTCCGGATAAGTCCAAATCGCTCATTTTAATAACTGACATGTAAATTCCTCTTTATTGATATATCTGGCTGCTAATTTCCAGTTAATGACTATTTAATTACATTTTTCACTGCTGCCATCCACCAGGCAAGTCAAAAGATATTTAAATAGTCACTCTATCCTTTTAATTTAAATTGGATAAAAACAGTAAAGAGCATCAGGTCTACACCTTAATGCTCTTTTCCGTTTGTCAGAAAAGCTGAATATCAGCTTTTCTGACAGTGATGACACTTAGTTGGCCGCAACGTGCTCAACAAAACGTAACATGTTACAGGTATAACCATACTCATTATCGTACCATGCCACCACTTTAACAAAAGTGCCGTCAAGTGCAATACCAGCTCCAGAGTCAAAGATTGAAGAATAACTAACACCACGGAAGTCAGTAGAAACTACTTTCTCATCCGTATAACCCAGAGTTTTGCTCATTTCGCCAGTTTCTGAAGCGGCTTTCATCGCAGCACAAATATCGTCATAAGATGCTTCTTTGTCCAGTTCAACAGTTAAATCGACGACTGAAACATCAGAAGTAGGTACACGGAATGCCATACCGGTTAACTTACCGTTCAACTCAGGTAAAACTACACCAACAGCTTTGGCTGCACCGGTTGAAGATGGAATGATATTCTCCAGAATACCACGACCACCACGCCAGTCTTTCATCGAAGGACCGTCAACTGTTTTTTGTGTTGCAGTTGCCGCGTGAACAGTCGTCATAAGGCCACGTTTAATGCCCCACTTGTCATTTAATATTTTTGCTACAGGAGCAAGACAGTTAGTAGTACAGGAAGCAGCAGATACGATTGCCTGACCGGCATATTCATTATGGTTAACGCCATATACGAACATTGGCGTAGAATCTTTAGAAGGTGCAGATTGAACCACTTTCTTTGCGCCTGCATCAATATGCTTCTGACAGCTTTCTTCTGTTAAGAAGAAACCGGTACAATCAATAACGAGGTCTGCTCCAACATCACCCCATTTCAGATCAGAAGGATCACGCTCTGCTGTTAAACGGATTTTCTTACCGTCAACAATCATGGCACCGTCTTCTGAAGAAACTTCATGAGCAAAACGACCGTGTACTGAATCATACTTCAGCATATAGGCTAAATATTCAGCATCTAGTAAGTCATTAATACCGACAATTTCGATATCGCTGAATTCGTTATAAACAGCACGAAATACCATACGACCAATACGACCAAAACCATTAATACCGACTTTTATAGTCATGAATTATTCTCCTGAATCTTAATTAATTTTATTTTAATAAATAGACAACGTTTATTTTTGTCGTCAACTGAGGGTTCTTTAGCTTAGTTGAAGATTCCTCAGTTGCCGTTAAACAAATGTTAGGCAATGCTTTGAACTGTTTTAACTACATTGTCAACAGTGAAACCAAATTCTTTAAACAGTACATCTGCGGGAGCTGACTCACCAAAGTGATCAATGCCGACAACAGCATCCGCATACTTGTACCATGCGTCTGTTACTGCGGCTTCAACTGCAACTGTGGGCACATTTTTATCCAGTACAGATGCCTTATAAGCTGCATCCTGTGCATCAAAGACATTGGTTGAAGGCATGGACACCACACGAATCTTCTTATCCGACATTTGCTCTGCTGCACCCATTGCCAGAGCCACTTCCGAGCCTGTAGCAATAATAATAGCATCTGGAGTACCAGCACAATCTTTAAGAATGTAAGCACCTTTAGCAATCGCAGCAATTTGCTCATCGGTACGAGTCTGATGAGGTAATCCCTGACGAGAGAAAATCAGGCAGGACGGACCATTGGCACGTTCAGCAGCCTGTTGCCAGGCAACAGCTGATTCAACGGCATCGCAGGGACGCCATACAGCCATATTTGGTATCATACGCATAGTTGGAATTTGTTCAACTGCCTGGTGAGTTGGGCCATCTTCACCCAGACCAATAGAATCATGAGTATAAACAAAGATTGAACGTATTTTCATCAGCGCAGCCATGCGCAGGGCATTACGTGCGTATTCTGAGAACATTAAGAAAGTCGCACCAAAGGGAATGAGTCCACCATGCAGAGTGATACCGTTCATAATGGCTGACATAGCAAACTCGCGCACACCATAGTTCACATAGTTAAACACTTCATTGTCACACATAGGCTTGTAACCGGACCATTCGGTCAGGTTAGAACAACCTAAATCGGCTGAACCACCAAACATTTCGGGCAGCATGGGTGAATACGCTTCAATACTGGCTAATGATGCCTGACGTGTAGCCGGGCTTTTTGCATCGGTATTAACCTGAGCAATATATTCAGCTGAACTAGCAGCCCAGTCTGCAGGTAACTCGCCCGACATACGACGTTCAAATTCTGCTGCCAATTCAGGGTGAGCTGCTTTATAAGCAGCAAACTTATCATTCCACGCTGATTCTGCTGCGGCACCTTTATCTCGAGCATTCCAGCCTGCATAAACATCATCAGGTACTTCAAAAGCACCATAGTTCCAGCCCAGGGCTTCTTTGGTCAGCTTAACTTCTTCTTCACCTAAAGGTGCTCCATGACAGGCATGACTACCTGACTTGTTGGGCGAACCATAGCCAATCGTTGTCTTACAACAAATCATGGTGGGCTTACCGGTTTCAGCTTTAGCTGCTTCAACTGCCGCCGTCAATGCTGCAGCATCATGACCATCCACATCAGCAATAACATGCCAGCCATAAGATTCAAAACGCTTAGGAGTATCATCAGTGAACCAGCCGTCAACATGACCATCAATGGAAATACCATTGTCATCCCAAAATGCGACTAACTTACCCAGACCCAATGTACCGGCCAGTGAACAGGCTTCATGAGAGATACCTTCCATCAAACAACCATCACCTAAAAAGACATAGGTATTATGATCAACTATATCATGACCTTCACGGTTGAATTGACCTGCCATCGCTTTTTCAGCAATCGCCATACCTACACCATTGGTAATGCCCTGCCCCAAAGGCCCAGTGGTTGTTTCAACACCTGGCGCATAGCCATATTCCGGGTGACCGGGGGTCTTAGAGTGAAGTTGGCGGAAACTCTTCAGATCATCAATAGACAGATCATATCCAGTTAAATGCAGCAGCGAGTATATCAGCATGGAACCATGACCATTGGATAGAATAAAACGATCCCGGTCAGCCCATTTCGGGTTCGCCGGATTATGGTTCATGAAGCCATTCCACAGCACTTCTGCGATATCAGCCATACCCATCGGTGCACCGGGGTGACCTGAGTTTGCTTTTTGTACGGCATCCATACTTAATGCACGAATAGCATTGGCTAGTACCTTACGTTCTGGCATATGTTTCTCCTGGAATTAAGGAATTTCTAAATTAAAATTTTATCAAGTTTCGCATTGTCGCTTATCTTATCAAATTCAGCAACTTTTTGGGATTTTTCCCCAAGATGTTCTGCTCACTATAAAAATCGGTTTATGGAATATAATTGAAATCAACTATAAAGTACAACTTTATTTTTTAATGGTTCATATAAGCTATTACTTATAGCTAACATCAAAGTAAAACACTGAATTTTAAACATTATCATTGATATTTCAATAAGTTAACAAGTAAATAGCTGTTTTTTAATAATGCGTATATATTTTCTTATCCATGGAAAAGTTGATCGGCTATTGATAATTATCAATCAATCCATTTAATCGAACAGCCCATACTAGGAATTTGTTCTGCCGGACCTTTGCCGGTCATACTAACCTCTCTCATGGCCGAAAATAAATCACGTTTAACATCCGGTGCGGCCGTTTCCTTGCGCGATACATCCAGGCGTCCCCTATATTGCAGTTTTAGCTGCCCGTTATAGCCAAAAAAATCAGGGGTACATACAGCACCATATTTTTTTGCTACCTCCTGGCTACTATCCAGTAAATAGGGGAAGGAAAAATTAAATTGCTGAGCAATTTTTTTCATTTGCTGTGGTGAATCTTCAGCATATTGATTGATATCATTGGACATGATAGCCACACTATTAATACCCAGTGGTTTTAATTCGGCGGTATCACGCACCAGACGCTGTATAATTGCCTTGACATAAGGGCAGTGATTACAGATAAACATCACCAGTAAACCTTTATCCCCGCAGCAATCCTGCAAGCTCCATAGTTTGCCATCCACATCCGGCAACATAAAATCTAGCGCAGGTGCATCAAAATCACACACCGGTGTTTCTAAACTGACCATATACATTTCTCCTTCAACTTACGACTTATTACTAAAAAGTATGAATTATATTCAATATATCATGACTTTTTCTTTAATATATTTAAAGTTAACGCAATAAAGTTTAAAATCACCTGTTACATTCAGCCAAACTATAGGAATTCTTATGGCCAATAGCCACCTTTTCACTTCTGAGTCCGTGTCTGAAGGTCATCCAGACAAGATTGCCGATCAAATTTCTGATGCCATCCTGGATGCCATTTTAACTGATGATAAAAATGCCCGTGTTGGCTGTGAAACCATGATCAATACCGGCATGGTGGTAATTTCCGGTGAAATTACCACCTCCTCCTATGTTGATATGCAACAGGTTGTACGTGATACCATCAAAGAAATCGGCTATAACCATTCGGATATGGGCTTCGATTATCAATCCTGCGCCATACTGACCTCTATTGACAAACAATCAGCTGATATTGCCATGGGTGTTGATGAAACAGATACTCATGAGCAAGGCGCTGGCGATCAGGGTTTAATGTTTGGTTATGCCAGTAATGAAACTGAAGTATTAATGCCGGCACCGATTAGTTTTGCTCATCAATTGGTCAAACGCCAGGCTCATGTCAGAAAAAGCGGAATTTTAGACTGGCTGCGCCCTGATGCAAAGAGTCAGGTGACCTTCCGCTATGAAAATGATATCCCAGTCGGTATTGATGCAGTTGTTCTGTCAACTCAGCACAATGATGACGTCAGTACAGCCACTTTACGTGAAGCGGTTATGGATGAAATAATTAAACCCATACTACCGGAAAAATGGTTATCCAAAGAAACCAAATTCCACATTAATCCTACCGGACGTTTTGTCATTGGCGGCCCTGTAGGGGATTGTGGTTTAACCGGCCGTAAAATTATAGTTGATACTTATGGCGGCATGGCACGTCATGGCGGAGGAGCCTTTTCCGGTAAAGATCCATCGAAAGTAGACCGCAGCGCCGCCTATGCCGGTCGCTATGTAGCCAAAAATATCGTTGCTGCCGGATTAGCTGATCGCTGTGAAATTCAGTTTTCCTATGCTATTGGTGTATCTCAACCCACATCGGTATCGGTGAATACTTTTGGCACCGGCAAAGTCAGTGATGATAAACTGGTGGCACTTATTGCTGAACACTTTGACTTACGCGCAGGAATGCTGGTTAAAATGCTTGACCTGTTACGCCCCATTTATAAAGCAACAGCCGCCTATGGACATTTCGGTCGTGAAGAAAGCGAATTCAGCTGGGAACGCACTGATAAGGCAGAGGCATTAAAAGCCTCTGCTGGTATATAAATATTAGCAATTAAAAATAACCGCTAATAGATTTACTGACACTGACTGAGGATTAAAATGAGTACATTTACCGATTACAAAGTTGCCGATATCAGCCTTGCTGAGTGGGGACGCAAAGAAATATCCATGGCTGAAGTAGAAATGCCCGGATTAATGGCTTTAAGAGAAGAATATGCTGAACAACAACCTCTGGCAGGTTGTCGCATTATGGGCAGTATTCATATGACCATTCAGACCGCTGTGCTAATTGAAACACTGATCAGTTTAGGTGCTGAAGTTCGCTGGGTTTCCTGTAATATTTTTTCTACTCAGGATCATGCTGCTGCCGCTATTGCCGCACAAAATATCCCGGTTTTTGCCTGGAAAGGTGAAACGATTGAAGAGTACTGGTGGTGTACTGAGCAAGCTTTATCATGGCCCGATGGTAAATTACCCAATATGATCCTTGATGACGGTGGTGATGCTACTTTATTGGTCCATAAGGGTGTGGAATTTGAAAAAGCTGGTGCTATCCCGGCAACCAAAGCCGATGATAATGAAGAATATCAGGCTATTCTCGATGTTTTGCGCCGTACGATCACACCGGGTTCCAGCCGCTGGCAGGATATCGCAGCCAGTGTTAAAGGTGTTACCGAGGAAACCACTACCGGTGTTCATCGTTTATATGAAATGCAGGAAAACGGTGAATTATTATTCCCCGCAATGAATGTCAATGATTCAGCCACAAAATCAAAATTTGATAATCTTTATGGCTGTCGTGAATCACTGATTGATAGTATTAAGCGTGCTACCGATGTGATGATTGCCGGTAAGATTTGCGTGGTACTGGGCTATGGTGATGTCGGTAAAGGCTGTGCTCAGGCATACCGGGGCATGGGTGCTACAGTATGGGTTACTGAAATTGATCCGATTTGTGCTCTGCAGGCAGCGATGGAAGGTTATCGCGTGGTTGATATGAATGAAGTTGCTTCCATGGGTGATATTTTTGTCACCACCACCGGCAATGTCAATGTGATCAATCATGATCATATGATTGCCATGAAAAATGAAGCCATTGTTTGTAATATAGGTCATTTCGATTCTGAAATTGATATTGCTTCTCTGGAACAATATCAGTGGGAAGAGATCAAGCCTCAGGTGGATCATGTTATATTTCCTGATGGTAAGAAAATTATTATTCTGGCTAAAGGCCGTCTGGTCAATCTTGGCTGTGCCACCGGACACCCTAGTTTTGTAATGTCTGCCTCATTTACCAATCAGGTCATGGCGCAAATAGAGTTTTTTACCAACGCGGATTCCTATGAAAATAAAGTCTATATCCTGCCCAAGATACTCGATGAGAAAGTAGCACACTTACATCTGATGAAAATTGGTGCTAAATTGACCTTACTTTCTAAAGAACAGGCAGATTATATTAATGTCCCTCAGGAAGGTCCTTATAAGGCCGACCATTATCGCTATTAAAATTTAAGCGTGATACAAAGCATGGAGTATAGTCAGGCTACCCGGTAATACACTGCGTAGCCTGATTTTTATCGTATTATGACAACACAAAAATATAATAAACAGGCACAGCCCATCAGTTTTGAGTTTTTTCCCACTAAAACTGCTGAGGGTGCAAAAAAACTGGCCCTGGTTCGTGACCGCCTAAGCGTCCTGGATCCACTTTATTATTCTGTTACCTATGGTGCCGGAGGCAGTACACAGGAAGGCACGCTCAATACCGTCAAAAGCATTATGGATGCCGGCTTTTCAGCCGCACCTCACCTGTCTTGCATTGGTTCAACACGGGATGGCATTAAAGCCATTCTCGATATCTTTATGGCACGAAAAATCAATCGTATTGTTGCTCTTAGAGGCGACTTACCATCAGGCCACCGGGATGTTGGTGAATTTCGCTATGCCAATGAACTGGTCGAGTTTATCCGTCATGAAACCGGTGATCACTTTCATATTGAGGTAGCCGCTTATCCTGAAGTACACCCTCAGGCTAAAAATGCACAAACTGATTTACAGCACTTTATTGATAAAATGAATGCCGGTGCTGACAGCGCTATTACCCAGTATTTTTTTAATATCGATGCTTACCTTTATTTTCTTGACAGTTGCCACAAAGCAGGATTAGATAAGCCCATCGTACCCGGCATTATGCCTATCACAAATTATTCCCGACTGGCAGGATTCTCTGATATGTGTGGTGCTGAGATCCCACGCTGGTTGTCCCGACGACTTGAGAGCTATGGCGACGATATTGATTCAATAAAAGCTCTGGGGCTGGAAGTTATTTCACGCTTAAGTGAACAGCTGCTGGCTGCCGGTGCCCCTGGACTGCATTTTTATACCTTGAATCAGAGTCAGTCAACGCTGGCAATTTGTCAAAATTTAACGCTTGCCAAGTAACCATTTGAAGATGCAGTTTATGATGCAAGTGATCGAACTGAATAAGCTTGTTTTAGCGACTCTAAGCTAAAATAAGCTTAATGCCTATGGCAATGGTCAGCACTTCAAAGACTCTTTTAATCCAGCGATTATTCGCTACAATCGCTAAATGTGCTCCGCTATAACCGCCAAACAAAGAACCTATCAGCAAAGCCGGCAACCAGTCCCATTGAATCGTACTGAGCATGCCCAAAGTAATAGCACCCGCACCATTCCAGAAAATACCCACCAGAATCAGGGTATAGGCAACTGCCGTCTTATAGTCCAGACCAAACCATCTTACCAGCCACAAGGTAACAAATAATCCTGTACCTGAAGTCAGTGAGCCATTCAATAAACCAATTAAACACAGACATAAAGAGCCTGTCATTAAACCCGCAGCATCTCGATGCAAGCGCTGTTGCTGTTGGCCCAGCTGCGGCTTTAACCATGAATAAATGCCCAGTGAAATAGTCAAAACACCCAGGGCAATTCGAGCTTCAGCTTCTGCCACACGAACGATAACTAAGCCGCCGACAATGACTCCAGGAATACCTGATAACAAAATAAAGAGTGCAAATTTAAAATCCAGTCGACCACTGCGTAAATGCCGAAAGGTAGCACCCACTCCCAGAGCCACACTAGCCACTTTATGAGTGGCCAGTGCAATACTGAACGGCAAGCCCAGAAAAAGCAGCATGGGCAACTGAATTAAACCGGCACCACCACCGGCAAACGCAGAGAATGTATTAGCAATATAAGAGATAATAAGCAAAATCAGTTGCTCAGTTGACAACATAGAATTAATCTTTAACCTTTTTTTTAAAAATTTGCCTATTAATTACTTTGTTATATTACAAGAAAATGTTATACCTTGTAAGCAGCTTATGTACTTAGCTTTTTTAATTAAAATTACACGATAAGCTAGAAAAACACACGGGCCACTACTACAATAATCATAATATGTTGATATCTGCACTTTTTTTAAACTACAATTTCTCCCTGACCCACAAGAAATGGTTGCTGGCCTTTACTTTTGCCCTGCTGTTTTTGTCGACAAACCTATATGCCGACAAAAGCTACATTAAGTGCTGGAAGGACGAAGACGGCCTCACCGAATGTGGAAATCGGGTCCCCAGAAAATACTATAATCAGCAGATACGCTATATCGATAATACTGGTATCACACGCAAAATCAAAGAAAAAGCCAAGACCAAAGAAGAACTTGATGCACAAAGAGAGCTGCTGAAATTACTTGACCTTGAAGAAAAACAGAAAAAAAAATCTGCCGATTATGATGCGGTTTTATTAAAGACCTATCTCACCATTGATGATCTGCTGGCTTCGCTCAACTCAAAGCTGACATTAATTAAGTCACAGGCCGCTATTCTTGATTCTACCATTGCTCTGAAGAAACAGGAATTTAGCCAATTAGTCCGCCAGGCAGCCAATATGGAACGCTCAGGCAAGCCTATATCAAAGCAATTAAGTAAACAATTAGGCCGTGTGCGCAAGGATCTTAAAAATTTACAAACTCAGGTACATAATAACCGGTTAGAAACTACAAAAATTAAAAAAACATTTGCTCATGATGTTGAACGTTTTATTTTGTCTAAATCAAATAGACTTAAGCATGGTCTTACAACTGCACAACAAAGAAAAATGCTGCATGCCATACGTATTAGTTGTCTAAGCACATCACAGTGTGAGCTCAACTGGAAAAAAGCTAATGATTTTATAGCAGCACATGCCACTACCAAAGTACTCTATCAGACCAAAAAGATTTCAGTAACCGATATTCCTGATAGCAAACATGATATCGCCATGAGTCTGGCTTTGCTTGAGAATAAAAAAAACAGTAAAAAAACAATTATATTTCAGATACGCTGTACTCGTGAACGTGAAGGGCATGAGTTCTGTGCCAGCCACAATGTTAATGACTTACTCACACAATTCAAAACTGCAGTCTATCGATAAAAACCCTATTATGGCGCCGGTTCCGGCAAGCGCAGGCTATGCATTAAAAACTGCCATCGGGCAGGCCATTGTTCATCTGGAAGCTTAACAAACTGACTGCGCACATAACGGCTTAACTGCCCTTCAATAAAACTCGACAGGATCTCGGCAAACTGAGAAATATTTGCATGATAGGCACACACACCCTGTAGTTCCCCAGTACGCAATATTTGTTTTAACTGACTATGAATCCGTAGAAAAAACTGATTGCTGCGTTTTAATAAGCGTTCATGTTCACCTATCAGTGCATCGCCGAGCAACACCCGGGTAATACCCGGGTTTTTAGCTGAAAACGTAAGGATAATGGCTATAATCTGTTCAATTTGCACATACATATTAGTTTCCCTGGCAATCACCTGATTGATCAAACCAAAGACACTATGCTCACTGAATTCAATCAACGCTTCAAACATTTTTGCCTTACTGGGGAAATGTCGATAGAGTGCCGCTTCAGAAACACCAACCGCTTTAGCCAGGTTGGCCGTGGTAATACGCTCCCCGGGACGCTGTTCTAGCTCCAGCGCAAGCGCTTGCAATATCTGTTCTTTTCGTGTGCTTGTCTTAGCCATAATATCTACTATTCACTCATAAATCATCTTCTATACAGTCACCAAAAATCAGTGTACCGATACCTTCATCAGTAAACAATTCAAGCATGACCGCATGCTCGACACGGCCATCAATAATATGCGCAGAGCAGACATTATTCTGCACCGCCTCCAGCGCACAATTTATCTTCGGCAGCATGCCGCCGCTAATAGTACCATCAGCGATTAGTTCATCGACTTTTTCAGCACTGAGTCCAGTCAGGAGATTATCTTTTTTATCCAGCAAGCCTTTAGTATTTGTCAGCAGGATAAGCTTTTCAGCAGCTAGTTTTTCTGCCAGCTTACCCGCAACCAGATCTGCATTGATATTATAGGATTCTCCATTTTTTCCTAGCCCGATAGGCGCAATAACAGGAATAAAATCACCCTGAACCAACATGTCAACGATTGATGTATTAATCGATGTCACTTCACCCACATGGCCAATGTCAATGATTTCAGGCGCTTTCATTTCCTCTGTCTGATGGCTGAACTGCATTTTTTTAGCGGTAATTAATGCCCCGTCTTTTCCCGTCAGACCAACCGCTTTGGCACCATGTGAATTTAATAACGCTACAATTTCTTTATTGACCTGACCTCCAAGCACCATCTCAACAACATCCATGGTTTCCTTATCAGTAATACGCATACCGCCAACAAAAACGCTTTCCTTACCCACACGCTTTAATAAATTACCAATTTGTGGCCCGCCCCCATGGACGACAACCGGGTTTAAACCCACCAGTTTTAATAAAACAATATCACGGGCAAAACTATTCTTTAAGCCATCATCAATCATGGCATTACCACCGTATTTGATCACAATGGTCTTGCCCTGAAATTTTCTAATATAGGGTAGAGCCTCTGTCAGTACATGGGCGATAGTGACCGCCGAATTAGTATTAATAGTCATAACTTCTCATTCGATTATAATTAAAAAGGAAATGTTAATTCCGGATCAATAGCCAGTATGGCCTCCTTAAAGGTACCGGCTATGCGCTGCAAAGCAGCTTCATTTTCAGCCTCGAAACGCAGGGTCAAATTATCGCTCGTATTTGATGCTCTAACCAGGCCCCAGCCATCTGTATATTCAACGCGGATACCATCGATAGTAATAAGCTTTCCATCGGCAAAACGACTGGTATCCACCATCATTTTTTGCATAACAGAGTGAGCATCAGTAGAGGCTATCAGTATCTCTGGTGTATTTAATGAATCGGGTAATTCAGCAAATATCTGCCGTGATTTACGCAGATCAATAGATAAAATTTCCAGCACTCTGGCGGCAACAAACATAGCATCATCAAAGCCAAACCAGCGTTCTTTAATAAAAATATGACCACTCATCTCACCGGCCAGTAATGCCTTGGTTTCCTGTAGTTTACTCTTCATAAAGGAGTGACCACTTTTACACATAATAGCAGTACCACCCAGTTCGCTAATAAAAGCATCCAGCTTCCAGGATGATTTTACATCATACAAAATCGTTGCTTCTTTATTTCTTGATAAAATATCCCTGGCCAGTAACATTAATATTCGATCCGGCCAGATAATTTCACCCCCTGAGGATACCAGGCCGATACGATCACCATCACCATCAAAGGCAATACCCAAATCAGCACGTTTCTCCAGTACTTTTTCTACCAGTTCAGACATATTCTCTGGACGACTTGGATCAGGATCATGTGCCGGAAAGTCACCATCAACCTCACTATTCAGAGCAAAAACCTTACAACCTAATTGTTCAAAAAATGTGGTGGCAAATTTTCCGGTAACACCATTGCCAGAATCAATAATAATATTCATTGGTCTTGCTAAAATAACATTACCGGTTATTTTAGTCATATAGCTTTCTAATACATTTTCTTGCGTTAATTGCCCCTGACCGCTAATGCGTTCACCTTCAATCAATCTTTTCTTTAGACCCTGCAGACGCTTATCACTATAACTATGCCCAGCTAACATTATTTTTAAGCCATTATAATTTGCTGGATTATGACTGGCGGTGACAATTAAACCATTACCATCTGTTTTGGTGATGGCTGAAAAATACAATATCGGACTGGTCACCATACCAATATCAAGCACATTGATGCCACTTTCCAGTAAGGCATCTATCACCACCTTGACTAATTCCGGGCTACTATTACGACCATCATAAGCAATAGAAATATTACTTTGCTGCAAGACACTCATCTCTTTAGCCAGGGCATATGCAATTTGTTGAAACACTTCAATATTAATAAATTCACCGACTACGCCACGGATGTCGTAGGCCCTGAATATACGTTCAGCAATCTCTGCTAAATAATCATCCTGTTCTTCAACAACAATGCCATTATCTTTGCGGTAGATAGTATTGGTAATATTCTTGCTACGCATAATATTTTCTGAGTCATGACTACTGGCCAGTGATGGCTTAGTACTCGCCTGGCGTTGTGGTATTACAATGTCCGCTTTTGTGCGTATTTTTTTAATGGCTACGAGCAATAAGATGATAGCCACTACCAGAGTAAAAGAGCCCAGAGCCAGATAAACAATTGCTTGCCATAATGACTCGACAGGCGGTTCATCCTGTTGTGCTGCAGGCCAAAACTTAAGCCGCCAGGAAGTACTATTAATTGCTGAGGAAAACATCAGAGGCATAGCCTTTAGAGAAACATCACCTTTTTTAATAATCACCAAAGAACTACCAGCAGCTGGCTGTATAAGCTCCATATAACCATCTGATGCATTAAAATGTTTATTGATGGCGGCTAGTACCTGTTGTGGTAATTTAAGCAGAATATAGCCTCGCAGAATATTTTTATGCGTTTGTGCATCCCTGAAAAGTACGGCTTTGATTAATACCAGCTGACCATTTTTTTGATTGAAGTGATGAATTTCAATTTTTATGTGTTGCGTGGCAGCAGACAAGCTTTGTTTCAGTTCATCAAGCAGAGATAAAATGCCATAGCTCAATTGCGGATCATCAATAATTTCATCATTATCAAAATTTGCAGCAATCATTGTAATACTGGAGGCATTACCCAGGCGGGCATCCAGCTCTGTTTTGATTATTTTTTGCCAGTTTGGATCATTAAAATCTTTAATCGCTGCGACATTACCCAGAGTATTTTCAAGTAGTTCAATTTTTTCTGCTAATAATTGCTTAAGCGGTTGTTCTATGTTGGACAAGACATCTTTAGCATTATTTTTAAGCGTTTTCTGATAGTCTTGCTGAGCACTGTTTTTGGCAATTGATGCACCATAAAATAAAGCAAAAGCAATACCTAGCATAAACAGGACAACAACAAAGCTGCGCAAAAAATTCTTTTTCTCAACAGCAATAGAGCTATGTTCTTTTTTTTCTTTCTTTTTTGCTTTTTTACCCTGACGCTCCTGCATTTCCAGACGGCGTTTTTCAGCAGTTTCCTGCTCCATCATTGCCTGAATTTTCTCTTTTGTCTCATTCATAAAATCAATTTCCGTTTTGCTTTTACTACCACTTATTAGTGACTACCTGTATGTCCAAAGCCGCCATCAGCACGCTCGCTTTGCGTAAATGATTCAACAATATTAAAATTAGCCTGAACAACAGGAACAAAAACCAGCTGTGCTATTCGTTCACCGGGATTAATCATAAAGCTATCCTTGCCTCTATTCCAGCAGGACACAAAAAGCTGCCCCTGATAGTCTGAATCAATTAAACCAACCAGATTACCCAGGACAATACCGTGTTTATGCCCCAAACCTGAGCGTGGCAGGATCACTGCAGCCATATTATTATTAGCAATATGGATGGCGATACCGGTAGGAATCAACAAGGTATTTCCAGACAAAAGTTCTGTAGGCTCATCGAGCATCGCTCTTAAATCCATGCCGGCCGAGCCCCCGGTTGCATATTCCGGTAAAGGAAATTCCTGGCCCACTCTGGGATCAATAATTTTTACATCAACTTCATTCATAATTTATCACATTCCTTTTAACATCATATCTATTATTTTTCTACGAGTAACGCTATCTCATCCATCAATAGTACAGCCAGTTTCTTTTTGCTGGCATAGGCTAATTTTTTGTATTGAGGAGCTGACTTGACTCTGCGCCAGTATAGATGCAGTTCATTATGTTCCACATCAAAGCCTTTACCTTGTCCAACTTTATTAGCCACAATCATGTCCAGGTTTTTTCGTGCTAACTTGTCCAGTGCATATTTTTCTAAATCAGTAGTTTCAGCAGCAAAACCGATACATAAAGGTTTATTCTGCAGAGCCGCCACATCAGCTAAAATATCCGGATTTTTAATTAATTCAATAATAAGTTTATCCGTGCTTTTTTTTATTTTATTGATTTGTGGTTCAACAGGACGATAGTCAGCAACAGCCGCTGTAGAAATAAAAATATCAATAGCCGTTATATTTTGAAAGACTTCATCATACATTTGCTGCGCACTACGCACGCGTATTAAGTCAATATTTTCAGGGGCAGCTATTGCAACAGGACCAGAAATCAGAGTAACTTGTGCACCATAACGCTGCGCTGCCTGCGCTATAGCATAACCCATTTTACCACTGCTGCGATTACTCACATATCGCACCGGGTCAATATCCTCAACAGTAGGGCCGGCAGTAATTAACACCCGCTGTGCAGCTAAAGGCAGGGGATGCTGACTAATTTTATTTATCTGCACAAGTACGTCAGTACAATACTGTAATAGTTGCACTGGCTCCAGCATTCTGCCTGGTCCTGTATCACCACATGCCTGCTCACCCGTGCCGGGTCCGCAAATAGTCACCTGTTCCCATACGGCCAGGCATTTTATATTTTGTTGTGTGGCCTGATGGTGCCACATTTGCTGATTCATCGCTGGAGCAATAAGCAAGGGCACTTGACTGGCCAGACAGAGGCTGGTTAATAAATTATCGGCCATGCCATGAGCAATTTTAGCAATCGTATTAGCGCTTGCCGGTGCCAGCAAAATGAGATCCGCCCAACGAGCCAGTTCAATATGCCCCATGCCGGCCTCGGCATTCAGATCAAATAACTCACCACGCACCGGCCGGCCTGACAAAGCCTGAAAAGTCAGGGCGCTGATAAACTGAGTAGCGGCCTGCGTCATGACCACCTGCACCTGTGCACCCTGTTTGATAAGTAAACGCAACAGTTCAGCAGATTTATAAGCTGCAATACCGCCACTGATACCCAAAATAATTTTTTTATCTTTAAAATCGCTCATAGCGCTATTCTAACGATTAGTAAGCACTCACCGCAATATGAAATTGTTAACCAGCACCGATTTGTAAGAAAATCCTTTCTTGGTTAGAGCATTTATTCATTTATGATGATTCAACAAGGAGATTATCAGGAGCATGGAATGCCTATTATCGATTGGCCTGAAGCCGAACGCCCACGGGAAAAATTATTGCAGCGTGGCGCAGATGCTTTAACTGATGCAGAATTATTAGCTATTTTTTTACGCACCGGTACTAAGGGCGTCAGCGCCATTGATTTGGCCTATCAGCTACTAAAGCAATTTTCCTCTCTGAGAAATTTATTTAATGCCAGTTTAGATGAGTTTAGCCTCAGCAAAGGAATCGGGCCAGCCAAATACGTGCAACTTCAGGCCGTATTAGAAATGTCCCGACGTTATCTTGATGAAACATTACAACGCCAGGATATAATGAGTAACCCTGAACAAACTCGTGATTATTTAAGCCACCAGCTTAGAGATAGACAGCATGAAGTGTTTGCCGCCTTATTTCTGGATAATCGCCATCAGGTTATTAAATTCGAAGAACTCTTCCAGGGTACTATAGACGGTGCCTCTGTTTATCCCAGAGAGGTTGTTAAAAAAGCACTACAGTATAATGCTGCAGCCTTAATTATTGCTCACAATCACCCCTCCGGCGTTGCCGAACCCAGTACAGCAGATGAATGCATTAGCTTGCGTCTTAAAGAAGCTCTGGCTCTGGTTGATATCCGCCTGTTGGATCATTTTATTATTGGAGATGGCGATATCGTTTCACTGGCTGAGAGAGGAATATTATAAATGAGAACTCCAGTGGCAAAAGCGGGTGCTTTCAAGTTATGCCTAATAAGCTGGTTATATCTATTCTAGTAATTCAATTTTTCAACTTTTTTACCCTCACCCTGCCAGCGAGAAGGTAGAAAAAGCGCCTAAGAAGTAGTCGTTTAGCTCCCCCTGTTTGTGACTCTAAAAGTCAAAATGAGCGGCAACTTAATCCTGGTAATAATAATCGTATTTTTCCAGAATGCTCATCATAAAGCTCCATGCTTCATTGTAAGACAGGCCACTATTGTCAGGAATAATGATCTTCACATAAAGTGTTTTTTGATAGCGTTCTTTTAATTGCGCTAACTTATCTTCTAATTGTGCCCTGCTAATCACCTGATAGCGATCATTTTCAGCGGCCCGAAATTGAATAACGGCCTGCTCTGTCTGTTTTTCATAACGAACTTCAACAACATGTTTGCCGACGGCTGAACGGGATGGTTTAATCAGTTTATTGTACTTCTGTTCAAGTACATTATATTCATTTGCTAGAACAGCTTGTTTTTCCTGAGCCAGTGCAATTTGCTGCTCATATTGGCTCATATTATCCAGATAGTCCTGATTTTTTCTGTTTAATGCCGTTAACTGTTCATCTTTACTCGCCAATAGTGACTGCTGCTGCTCAACTTCATCTTGCAGAGACGTCTTTTGCTGGCGAACTAAGCTTATCTGCTGCTCATAATTATCAATATTGTCACGATAGGTTTTATTTTGCTGACTCAGTACGAGCAGTTTTTCTTCTTTCTGGCTAAGCACGCTCAGTTGTTCTTCTAAATTTCGTTCTTTACGGGCTAACACCTGATTACTCAGCTGTAATTTTTCCTGTAATCGATCAAGTGCAACTCCCGCATCAGCAAGTTGCTGTTGTACCCCGCTGAGTTTATTTTCTTTGCCCTTCATATCACTGAGCAGTTTATTTTTGCTCAGCAACATTTGTCTTAGTTGCTTATCCTGCTCAACAATCAGACGATCACGTTCTGTGGCACTTTCTTTAGCCTGCATCAATTGTAATCGCAGTAATGACATTTCTGACTGTGTATGTGTCAGAGTCTCTTCCAGCGTTTCTTTTTCCTGGGAAGTTTTCTGAATTGCTGCTACTGTTCTACGTTCAGCTTCAATACTCAGGCGTAATTTACGTGAAATCTCAAAACGCTTATCCTGGCTTTCCAGTAACTCCTGAGAGGTTTTTTGTTGTGCCGCCATACTGGCTTTAAGACGCTGAGATATTTTCTGCTCAACGACTATACGGTTTTTTAATTCATTGACCAGTTCCCAGTTTTTGACAATCAAAACACTGGTGGCAATAAGAAAGATCATCACCACCACAGTCATAATATCAGTAAATGACGGCCAGAATGACTCATCAACTAACTGCGCCTGATTTTGTCTTAAATCAACGAAACCATCATTCATGCAGAGCGTTCCATTTAATTATTATCTTCGGCTTTTGACACCGACTCAACAATATGATTATGCGTCATCTTAGCCCTTTGCCGGTCGGTAAAATGAGTATGATCATCAGGCAAACGAAAGCCCAGGCGCAATAGTTCCTTGATATCGGTAATGTCATCTGACATACCGCTGATGCGCTGATCATAGGTCGTAGTAATATCTTTAACCTTAGCACCCATTTCCAGGTATTGTTGCTGTGATAATTGCATATTTGCCGCGGTATGGCGCAGCGACTTAATCAGCTCTGCCAGTTGATGAATCAAATTTTCACTTTGATGAGAAAAACGCGGCATCAGATGCTGGCTCGTTATTTGCTCAATTGCACTAAATAAATTAGTCTGTATATCGGTCAGTTTTAAATAAAAATAACCAAACAATAAATAGCAGATAATAGCCGTAGTGGTAGTTGATAATGCCGTTGACATGCCATGAATCACTTGCCCCATACTGGCAATGCCATTATCTTCCATCAGATTTGAAGCGCCCAGAAGTGCAATTGACAGGGAAATAATGGTACCAAAAACACCGGTAAGAATAAGAATATTAGAAACGAATTTTGGCAAACTCAGGCGCGTACTCTCGGCTGCAACCATGGCTGCGGCTAAAGCACTTTGATTTATAGATGCATGCTGGCGATAAATAGACTGCATGGTCATATAACGATGATAAATCAGACTTTTCTTGTTTACCGAATCACTGGGATCAAAATCGTCATGATGCACATTGACTATAAACTTGCCTACCGCCTGTTCCTCACGCCAATAAAATAACAACGACAAAAATAACTTGCCCATACCTAACAGAAAGATAGCAACTATCGAGCCATTAATAATATATCCGGTATGGGTCAACTGGTTTTTTAAATAGACATTCTGAATATATTCAGAATTATAATAAATCAACACCAGTACTAAAATTGCCGCCACGATCAGGCGCAATAAAACATTAAAACTATAACTCGATTTAAACTGTATCATAATGAGAAAATAAACTAATGTGAGGTTAAAGTACTTTTATACCCTAAATACAAGCAATTTTGAAGAGTTCAGCAGACTAAAATTGCCAACTCTTCGTTATTAACTGATTTTGCTGATACATTAAGGCTAATTAAAAACAGCTTGCTGCTGTCTTTTTTTGCGGATCTGCGCAGCAAAAAAATTACGATAATAGTATAAGGCACTCACTCCATTAGCTTTAACATCAACCACCTTCCAGCCATTACTTGTTTTTAAAAACTTAAAATCCACCTGAATATGGGCACCATTTTCCTGTAATATTCTGGCCGAGGCCAGAGCTTCATTATTGCCTGTACGTTTTGAGCGAAAAGCATCCACTACCGGCGGGTAATTTTGATAATTACTTAATTTTTGCACGAAGGTAGTAATAAATAATTCACTGAATGTTTGTGTAAATTCAGCCTGCTGCTCAGCAGTCATCGCCCGGAAATAGCGACCTGCAACCCAGCGCGCCATATAGTTAAAATCAAAATGAGGAGTAATTTCCTGCTTTAAAAACCCAGTAATGCTCTCCAGAGAAACATCATCCTTAGGCTGAGCCAGATAATTAATCACTTTCTTAATGGATGTTTCCAGCAATTGTGCCGGCGATTTGCTCTGTGTGGCCGGAATTAATTGAGTCCGAGGGCGATAATACTGAGAATAATAGCCCCCCTGACGCATGGGATATTGTACTGCAGGCTGCTGCTGATAACTGCTACTCCCTCCCTCCTGGTAATAAGACTGGTAATTTTGCCCTAGTGAAACCGCTGAAGTAGTTAATAAAGATAGAATAATACTCCCTAGTAAAATTCTTTTTTGGGTAATCATAATTATTCCTTTATATTAGATTGTTCTTATTATTATAATGAATCGGTTATTTTATCAGGACTCTGATTGAAGCCTTTTTTATGACTATCAAAGATAAACTAAAAACCTGCTTTGAACCATCAATTATGCAAAATAAATAAATAAACCACTAATTTCCTGATTTCTTTGTGAAATGACTTGCCTAGAAGCTGTTTTTTGCGTAAAATCTCGCCTCTTGCTCAAAGCTGCTAGTCAATTTATAAATTAAGCCGCATGGGTAATAAAGGTTAAAGTATTATTTAAGCGATTTATTGGAGAACAAAAATGTCTAAGGTATGTCAGGTCACAGGAAAACGTCCTGTTGCGGGAAATCATGTTTCTCATGCCAATAATAAAGTCAAACGCCGTTTTCTACCAAACCTGCACACCCATCGTTTTTGGGTTGAAAGTGAAAACCGTTTTGTAAAACTACGTTTAACTGCCAGTGGTATGCGTACTATTGACAAGCGTGGTATTGATACAATTCTGGCTGAAATGCGCGCCAGAGGCGAAAAAGTTTAATTATTAGAATTGAGTGAGCAGCGTGGTTCAATCCAGCTCATTGCTATTTGAAATTGTTATTTGAATATGGATAAGACTCACTGCTAGGAGAAATATATGCGTGATAAAATCAAATTAGTATCTTCAGAAGGTACCGGTCACTATTACACCACGACTAAAAATAAGCGCACTATGGCGGAAAAACTGGAACTTAAAAAGTATGATCCTGTTGTCCGCAAGCACGTAATGTATAAAGAAGCAAAAATTAAATAAATTTTAGTTTGCTTACTACCTGAGATTGCCTAATGCTAAAAAGCATTTAACTTCAGGTCACTATCACTTAGATAGCTTTAGTCGCTTTAAAAGGCCTGCCTGTTAATTCAGTCAGGCCTTTTTATTGATTTTCATAAATCACCCAAAGTCATTAGCAGGCACAGAGAATAAGCCGGTTGTTCATAGGGATGCTCCCGCAGTAAAGTCTCAACTACCTGCTTAATCCGTTCATCCGCGCAAACCATCTCAACCTTATACTCCGCCAGCTTTTCTAATTGTTCAGGGTGGCCTATGGCTGGTCGGGCACCCGCCACAGGGCGAAACTGGCCACGACCTAAAACTTGCCAGCAACAGTCGCTATAATTGCCTATACGGCCAGCACCACTGGCAAATAATGCCTGTTTGACCCGTTCATGATCATCCACCGGGATATAATAGCTCAGCGAGTACATAATTTACCTTAGTCAATGAATTCACATGTTCTTACTCTAAGTAAGCGATTGCAGAAGGTATCACTTGCCAGCAACAGCAAACCATACGGGCATCTGCTCTGCTCATTTGGTACAAGTTCGAGTTGATTCCTTTTCCCCTGACAGAGCAGGTCAGCAGATATCCATCTGCCACTCCTTGCATCTCAAAATCACAAATATAATTCAGCGTTGCATTGCCTGAAAAAAAATTTTTAATTCGGCTTCTCTTTGCAATAGAAGTACTTTAGCCTGCTCCAGACTAATCAATTGAAAATGTACCACCGCACCCATCGGATACTGCACCAGAAAATCCAGATCAGTTTTAATCACACTAAAAATTCGTGGATAACCACCGCTCACCTGGCGCTCTCTCAATAGTACGATAGGACCGTGAGCAGTGAGCTGAATCAGGCCATCATCAACTATTGATGAGCTGATATCATAGCACTGTGCCATTATTTGAGGTCCGTCTAAGCGCAAACCAGCCAAATCAGAATTTGTAGAAATAACAAAAGCACTTTGTAAAAAATCTTCGGGCGACTTTAAATAATCAAATTCCGGTCCTTTAATGAGTCTGATCTTATCTTCTGGCGGACTAAAGTAATGCTCAAATGCAGTGCGCTGACATGCAATTTGACTTTCAGCAAAGGCCGCAGCCATTAAATAAAGTCTGAATCCTCGTTCAAGTCCACTAAATTGTAAGCGATCATGCCCATGTGCTTCATAGACTCTGTTTTGCTCAATAGTCACACCATTTAGGCGAATATCTTTATAATGTGCCCCACCCAGGGTAAACATACAATGCCGCTTAAAAAACACTTCGGTGGCATAAACAATTTCAGCCAGCTGGTACTCCTCAGGAGAGCCTAATAATATTTTACAGGTTTGACAGGACAAATCATCACTATGCCCACCAGCAAAGGCCAGTGAGTTTTTTGTCAGTTCAAACATTCTTTATGGCTCTGATAAGGCCTAAGACATTAGCAGAATCTGAGTGAATACAGGCAGTATCAGCTCTAATCTGATAATCTTTAGCATCAATAACAACAACATTATTGTTAAAGTTATGATATTGCTGGACTGCCTGCTGGGTATCTGTGATCAGGGCACCCGACTCTTTACGACTTTTTAAACACAGCCTGCCGGCAAGACAAACATATTGCCGATCCAGAAAAACTTCATAAACAGGTCTGATAGTTTGACCTTCTGTAGCGGCACAGCAACACTGGGCAATGGCCGAGTTTTCCGGTGTGAGTATTGCTTCAATACCGGCTCTGCCGG
>Ga0256844_10000090_pt1 | contig 36239 bp, 44 predicted proteins | sample MusselsmetaG_FD_189100 | JGI IMG/M metagenome (GOLD analysis project Ga0256844, IMG submission 189100) | Mussel associated microbial communities from hydrothermal vent at the East Pacific Rise, Pacific Ocean - Mussels | ecosystem: Host-associated > Mollusca > Shell > Unclassified ... | reverse complement strand
GCGCGAACTACCCGCAGTAGGCGTGGCCGCTGGAAGAACCTAGATTTTTTGGACGTTTGATCATCATCGTTTGTTTTATTATGACCTTATTCTGACTGGCGTATCTTTCCAGCAGGGGTATAAGGGGTTTCTATTTCATCAGCTGTTTATCTAAAAACTTATTAAAATGTTTGATGAATTGTTTATCACTTACGGCGTTGGCAACCTCATAGAAATGTAGCAGAGGTTTTATTGATGCCTTTTGCTTTCCGACTAACATGATTGGACGGAGACCACGAGCACGTATGGCTGATGCTATCCGCCCTCGCTTACGCCCTCTCTGTAATGCCTGATATGTACCGGAGCGAACGCCCCGACTACCCTTAGCAAAACGCTGATAAACACCAGGGTATAGCCTCCCGTTTCCCTTTGGCAGATACACATAATCGCGTTGTTTTTTGTTACGCTTTGCACTTCTGGCTGTCATGTTTCTCTGGGTGCCCGCCATTCTTTCCGCTTTCCCTAGCACGGATAATATCTGCAGAATCTGACCAGGACTTATATTGCCAGCCTTTGTCATTCTTGCTTTTTGTCCAGGGACAAACATAGTCTTACCAAATGCATGTTCAAAGCCCTTGAATTTGCGAGGGCCACCCACCACCTGCGGCACAATGTAATGCTGCCTCATTCGCTCAAGATCTTTAAACCAGACCCTTGCTTCCATATTGTGGTTATGGGTGGCTGTCATCTTCAGGCTGTTGAGTGTAAAACGAGTGGGGCGGTGGAAAACACGCTTCATCTCTTCCACCTCTGCCTTTTTGATATCTCTGGCAGTTTGATCAAGGGCCTGCTCAAGCGCCCTCTTAGCCTGCACAGGCAATAGCTTGAGCAGGTCTTTTATATGGTCATTGTCTTTTATGCTTAATACCAGCATAGCTGACTCACTTCTGCACCCTGCAGATTGTTATTATGATCAACATTCGCTGCAGCCATGGTCATTCATCAGGGCTTCTATTTCGGCATCTTCACGAAATTCCTTAGCGCAGCTGGGGCAATACACCACCAGACCTACACGCTCAACATCCTCAGCAGGCACTTTGCATCTGCACCGGACACAGATGCATATCTGATTATTGTAATCCATTTGTATCTGTCACCATCATGGCAAGCAAATCATTAAATGATTTTGCGGAAACAATATATGAACCATCTCCCCCAGGCAGCAGTACCGCCGAATCAACCAAATAACCTATTTTTTGTTGAATCTGTTTCAGTTGCGCATTCCGTTCTCGCTCCACCTGAAGCATGTGCCGGTTTTGGTTTGCTAAATCAACCAGGGTGTCAAGGCATGTTTTTTCCTCTTTCATCGGTACTCTATCCATAATTGCTACCTCAAAATATTGTGTTTATATAAAACAACCAACACTTTGGTTGTCATGTAGAGTATTACTGCAGCACTAATAACAATTGCCAACAATCCAGTGCGGCGTGTGATTTTCATCGTTTGTTATATTTAATAGCGGTCACTACAGGGAAACCAGAGCCCGGCCCCTTCGGCTCACTTTCGTGGCGCGGCTCTGGTTTGTTTTGTCTTTTGGGAGGTACTTCTCTGGAGGTACTACGGTGAACGCTGAGTACACAGGGGGCTGTGATGCAACATCAGCAAGGGTGAACATGAAAGTGATCACCATCGTGATGATAGTGGCACAGACAATTGTACAAGCTGGTAAATCTTTCTTTTTCAACATTGGTTGATCTCCTTCTGGGCGGCCCTAACATGCGATCTGTCATTTGTTTCCCTGGATTTTCGCAGAGCATCAGACATTATTTTTGCTTTTTCTGAGACAGATAATGCAACAGGCGCATTTTGCTGTAGCAATGTTTTGAGTAACATTTTTATTTCAGCCAACTCGCTCTTTACCTGTTGCAGTTCTGTCATGACATCAGTGAGAAATAGGTGTGCATTCAATGGCACGATTAGCAGAAACAATTGCCTGTTCCATCTGCAATATTGCCAACCTCATAGCCACCAATGTGTCAATCATTTGATTTTTGGCTGTTTCTTGTGCTTTTTCGTATTTTGTTTTTTTTGCAGTATCCATTTTTATCCTCTTGCCTGATCACATCCGCACGATTCGCAGGTTACTTTATGGTGCCCGTGTGATATGCACTTGGTTTGTTGATTGTCGTAGATGTCCTGTATATCCTTACTGCTATGCAAACTGGCCATGATCAGCTCAAATTCAAGGATCTCAATTCCACGCTTTACGTCAACGACCTGCTCCATTTCCCTTTCAAAAACTTCCTGATAATCTGGACTTGATTTGAAATCCTGATCAGAAAAACGCTCTGTGAGAACATCTAAAGCCTCTGCACCCTCTACCATTTCTTTTCTTAGTCTGGCGGCTATAACAGCTGGATCTCTTCTGATGTTATTAAGGTCAGGGAATTGTTTAAGCAATACCTGATCCCTCACTGGACATGCCTGGCAGTGGAATATTAAAAGAGAAACATCGTTCAGGGCATCAGCAATTCTTGAAATCACAGCAACAGAAGGCTGAACTTTACCAAGTTCATATTGGCTTACTGTTGTAATGGCAGCGCCAATCAGCTCACCTAGATCTTTGAGCGTCATTTTTCTATTTTTTCTTGTTTTCTTAATTTCTTCGCCAATATGCATACATTTTCCTCGTTTGTTTTGATGTTAAATAAAAATACTACATTGTATGCGCAACTGTCAAGGCTTTAATGCATTTATTTAGCATATTTGCACCACCCGTACGTCTTTAATGCACCCCCATCGCACTTTTCCGTATGAATTACATTTAAAACGCAGTGTTTTACTTTTAAAGTAAAGTGTTGTATTTTCACTATTATGAAGACAAAAAAGCCTGGAGGAAGGGCACCACAGGAAATGATGGTTGATATCGGAAAAAGAATTCTCCATATCAGAACTCAAATTCTCAAAATAAAGTCACAGACAACATTCGGCGAATTAGTGGGAGGCTCTAAGACCACCACTGTATCTGGATGGGAAAGAGGAATATCAGATCCGGGGGCTCAGCTGTTAAAAAAAATGGCAGAAATGGGTGGTGTATCCCTTGATTGGCTACTCACAGGAAAAGAGCACCAACCCTCCTTTATAGATAGTCAACACCTCCCCAAATCAGGAGCTGGCGAAATCATATCAACCATTGCCCCTGGCAACAACAAGGCAGCAGCCAGAATTAAGGACCAGAGCAACAGGCCGACTGTTAAAATTCCGCATCTGAAATGGATTGTTGAGTGGATGGATAGCTATTTTGCAAACAATGAAGAGCAGGCCCTGCTCTTTTATGAGCAACTAAAAGACCTCAACCCATCATTTGTATCGTTTATCGAAAATGAAAAAAAACCAACCAGCAACGATAATCAGAATAGATCATTGGAAAACGTATCGGACGGAACACAGGGGTAAGGATATGGGTAAATATACCTAAAATCACAACAAATTTTGATCAATCAGCTTTGAGAGGGGAAGCAATGACCACTAGCAACTGTCCAAAATGCAGGGCAAAACGCAATCCTGGTGATGTTGAGTGTCAGCAGTGTGGCGTGATTTTTGCCAGAGTGACATCTGCAAAAGCAAAAAAGATTGCAGCAAAGAAAACTGTCAAGACAAGCGCTGCCAAGCCAAAGGAAAAAATGGATGAAAAGCAAAAAGAATTGGCAACGCAGGGTTTTGTAATCCTCGGAGCGGTCATATTATGCATCGTTTGGTATTTGTGGCCCACCGGATCTGATCAGGCTGCAGAATATATTCCTCCACAAACTGCAACGCCTATATATTCAGGATCAATAAAACAGGACCTTGGTATGCAATCATCATTCGGGAGCGAAAATCAGGCGATTGCCCTGCTTGATCTGATCGACCGCAATCAAGACAAGGCAGATCTGCAGATATCGTACACAACAGACATGGATACTGTTATTTTTGGCTGTAATCTGAATAAAAAAGCAATAATACGGTTACACACCAGACCAGATGGGCATGGAAACAGCGAAGTATGGATCGGGGATGTTTTGTATAGGTTAAAAACAACAGCCGCAGGAAAATCGCTTAACGACACCCCATCGGGTAAATCTTTTGCAGACACACAATCATTTTAATCTATGAGTGTAAGGCCGCACCCCACAAAAGGAAAAAACTGGTGGCAGATTGACATTGGCAGGGGAAAAGACAGGCAACGTCCGGCCTTTAAGGGATCGTTTGAAGAGGCAGCCAGATTTGAAGCGGACATACGACAGCAGCGACCGGAAGAAGTCCACACATCTGCACCAAAAATCAAAGAATTGTTTGTGCCGTTTCTGGCATGGTATAAAAAAGAAGCAGCAACAAGAACAATAAATGATATCAGATTTTCCATTGATCTGTATTTGACCCCGTGGTTTGGAAATATCCAGCCTATACGATTGACCCTTGCTTTATTTAACAACTTCAAAGACAGCCTCCTGCAGCAAGGGCTCAGCCCTGCAACAATCAATAAACATCTGAACTATTTCTCCACTCTGCTCAAATGGGCCACAGCACATGGCCACTGTCAGCCGCTTCCTTTTAAAATTCCACGATTTCCTAAAAAAAAGACGGTGGCACGGCCAAAAACACCACTGACACAACGCCAGATTGATGCCATATATAAGCAACTCACGCCGGAATACAGGCTGCCATACTTATTAATGGCAGACTGTGGACTGCGAGTTGCAGAGGCGTTCAGTATAACAGCAGAGGATATTGATGAGGCAAACTCCACATTTACATTTTTAGGAAAGGGGAATAAATACAGGACTGTGCCGTTTTTATCTGATAGATTTGAAAAAGAACTCACAAAAGCACTAGATACACACATCACTGGACATCTCAGCATCAGCAAACAGACAAAAAGGCCACTGGTTACAATGTGGAAACCGTTACAGCAGGCCGCAAAAGCCGCTGGAATAACCAGAAAAATCAACCACCATCTGCTACGACACAGCTTTGCCACGCTGGCAGCCCAAAACGGAATGAACCCTCATGCCCTGCAAAGAATTTTAGGGCACAGCAGCATCGAAACAACGAATAAAATATACACAAATGTCAGCCATGATTTTGTAGGTGATGAGGCACGGAAACTACGGAAAAACAAAAACAGATGACACTGTGTCATAATACAAGCTGTAACATTGCGATATTACTGGAACCAGACTTGACAGGCTTGCTCTGACTCCGCTTATCAAGGTTCGAATCCTTGTCTCCCAGCCAATGATAGCAAGGGATTTCGTGAAAGTGAAAAGTAGGCTAATTGACACCAATTGACACTAGGCAACGCATAACTTTTTATAAGCCCGTACAAATTCACGGGGAAACCCTTTATCCGGATTACGGTTGTAATATTTATCCCAGTATTCGGCCATGGCTTTTATATCTTTTCGCCATGGCAATGGATGCGGTACACGGAGGTAATGGATACGAGCCATAATGATCTGATATGCTATATTTGTTTCCAGGGACCAGGAGGACGGCATAGCAGTCCAGGCCACTTTTACGACAGCATCAGCCAGATGGGGACGGTAGTGGATATAGTTTTTCCATATGTCCTGCTCTGTTGCTGGCTCCATCTGAAAAAATCCTTTTGCAGGGCCTTTTATTTGCTGCAGGTACGTACCAAGGTGTGATTCCTGTGCTGCTGTACCCATGAGTAATTCAACTGCATTTTTTGAATAAAGGTTCGAAAATTGCAATGTTCGGCCTATTAAATCTCTTAACTGATTGTGATCCAGGCTCATCCTAAATTCCCCTTAACAATATTTACAGGGAAAAAAGTTCCCAATTTTTTACCAGCATCCTCCACCTGCAATTCAACCATTGCCAGACCTCTGGCATTGATTGCTGATGTTTCAGTGGATGGAAATACCAGGGCTATCAGTCCATGTGGCCAATCTGCAGAGGGGTGATTCCGGTCTGCTGTTAAAATGTTGGTGTATGTGGTCTCTTTATCTTTTGAGACCATGATAAAACGGACTATTGCCGCCGGTGATATTGGCGTCACAGAACCGTTTACTGTCCACGTTGCAGTGAGCTGTCTGTCGGTGCCGGTGATTATTTTTGGTGTTTTCATTTGCATGTACCTGCGTTAATATTTGCGGCTGTTACGGCCACGGATACCACGTTCACCACATTTGCTATTATCGGATCAGTTACATCCACAACAGCATCAACGGTATCTGAGACCATCACATCAATTTTTATTGATTCAACGATTGCTTCCACTCCACCGGGCACATAGATTGTCTGCCCTCCGGTACCTTCCGGGGAGTTTAAATGTTCCCAGGCATCAAAACCACTGGCAGGCAGAGAAGAGTTGTCTACAAGTATTTCCCAGGCAGCCATCAGCGCTGATATCTCCAGACATCATCCGGGATGGTGTCTGTTTTATCTCTGATTGATGTCAGTTTGGCATCCTGATCAGGTGACAACCCGCTACCGCTGCTGACAGTTACAACCGGACTATCTGAAATTTTATAGCTCACCGCCCCGCCACCTGACACAACAAAGGGGAATGTGTTGCTATTGCTCAACTCGTCGCAATAGATATTAGATGCAAAATTCACATTTTCCCCGGATACGATTATCTTCCAATCGTTCAACAGAAAAAAATAGGCAGGTGATTGTTGCCCGCCGCCAATACTATCACCACCAACAGGCCTCATGGCCTGCTGGAACTTGGCATTTGCAGCAGCACGCACCCAGCGTTTCCAGCCGGAATACAAATCCCGCTGCACATCCACTGATGTAACCCCGGTAACTAAAATCCGTTTTTGGATACCGTCAAAAGTAACAGCCATTACACACCATTATGCGTTCGTATATGTCAGCTCATCATTAGCAACAAAGCTGAAATTATTAGTTTTTGAGCGGGAAATAGTGCCCTCGATGGTAACATATTGCGCAGAACTCAAACCAATTGCCACCAGAGTGACAGGGACATCCGTTCCGGCAGACCCTGCACCTCGCTGGGTGTTGCCGTCATAGTCATAATCAAATGTGATTGATGCATTGCCCGCAACATTCCCGCTGATAGGATTTCCGCCATTATCATTAACGAGTATTGCTGCATCAGTGCCAAAATCGTGATTATCGTCATCACCAGCATCATTGTTGGTGAAATACATGCGATAAATTGCATCTGTATCGGCACGCAGCGAGGCATTAAAACTAATAGTACCAGCAGCTGCATATGGATAGGTGCGCTCAGTACCCGCCTGATCAGTATGCACAATACGGTTTTGATCAACAGACTGGATATTTTCAACGAAAACCCCAACTTTAGTGTGCAGGGTATCACCTACCCAATATAAAAGATCAGCTGTTGTATCACCCCGCACAGTACCGGCACCCTCATCAATATCAGAAGTTTGCCGCAGCAGGTATTGAACTTTTTCATAAATCTGCTCCAGTGTTTTGCCATCACCCTCTATGATTTTTCTAAAAGGAAAATCGCCAGCACCGATTGTTTTATTCTGATCAGTTGTGAAATAGGTAATGTCAATATTATTGTATGGAGCGGAAACCATCTGCGCATCGGTGTGTGTAACCTTGATAGCATCCGCCGCATTTGACAAAGGCAGCGCATATTTTTTATATGTTAGTGCAGATATATTTTGGGCAGCAATCAGATCATATTGATCGTATGTTTTTGCTTCTTCCCGGAGATACATGATAAAATCACCGCGATTGTCAAAATCGCCATGGGTAGCATCGCCAAATATTTTAATGGCCTGGTTAACCTCGCCATGCAAAGTGATATCAACCGGAGAAGAAAAATTTCCCTGAGTGTAATATGCCTGATCAGTTGCAGCGCTAAAACTACCCAGCGAGGTAATACTCATCCATTCTTCAAGCGACACCCCGGCGGAATCTTTTAACGCCCAGCCACCATCACGGATGAGGCCTGTGCTTGTTGCATCTGCCCAGCTCCATCCGCCGATGACATCAAACTGGGTTCCAGAGGGGCCATCAATCGGTTTTAAAGGAAACGGATGTTTTATCAGGGTAGAATCTGCCTTCCATTCTTCTTTGCAAAATGAATACACACACTGGATGGAAACACCATCATCAGAGAGGTTGCCAGCTATCAGCAGTTGTATTGTTTTTGCCGCAGTATCAAACACAATTTCGGTGGCCTGGTTCAGGTCATCGGGGTCTATAATTTTCGCCATTTCATGCTCCTTATGGGTTTAAATATGTATCGTCATTACTCTGTGTAATCGACAAAGAAGATGTGCCACCAGTTAGTTGTACGGTTATCCTCTGATTTATGTAATCAATATGATGTATCACCATTACAGCATCGACGTATGTACCGCTGTATATTATCTCAACATCTCCAGCAGAGTTTTCAACTCCAAATATTTCCACACTGAGATCAGCATTATAGAGACGAACTTCAGTGTCATGGACCAACCCAGTGATGGTCAAATATCCATTTGTATCTGTAATATCTATCGCCGTAGATATTTCAGTACCACCAAAAAACACCTGATTGCCTATATCAAAAATGGTGGCATCAATACGCAGATCATCAAACCAGCATCTGCCTCCAGCTGCTGCATTTACGCCCTCAATGGAGACATCAACAAAACCGGATGAAACCATGGCAGGAGACACGAGCGTCAATACTTCCCACGCATCATCAATATCTGACATGCTTGTTATCACATCAAATTCACTGGAAGATAATCGAAGCAGCGGCATCACCCCGCCGTCATAATTACTGTTTTTCCTGACACTCACCGAAACACTGACATCCTCACCAGCGTTTAAATATTTAGACGTTGTAAACACCAGGGGATCTGTTCCGGACGTAGGGCGAAACCTAACCCCAGCGACTGACGTAACGAATATTGATGTGTCACGGGAGATTGTACCATATGTCAAATACACCTCATGCCGAGAGGGATCATTTTGTACATCATAAACTGCGTAACTATTGCCATCCGGAAGCGGGGAGCCGTATGAAAAATAAGTGTCACTGCCCATGTAAACATGCTCATCCGAAAAATTAGGTCTAAAAATTTTTGCCTTTCCTCGCCACTCCGCTGCAAAACGACCCAGGAAATTACAAAATCTAAAATACAAATCCTTATAGATAGCAGTACCGTTGTACGTCTGTATTCCATAATGACAACCAACAGACCAACAATCAATCGTATCAATATCAACATTATCGTGCAGATTAAACGCGGTGGTACATCCATAGACTCGACAGGAATTTAATGTCAACGGCTGTTGATATGCACCGAACGCAGTATCAATATATCGAGTTCCACCTGCATACACACTACAATCATTAAACTTGACATTACGACCTCCATAATAACCACAAAACGACGACATAAATCTATACGTACCAGATTGAGCAACAGCAACTCTGGCGTTACCGTCTACAACAATTCTGTCATTTTCAGTGTATCCGTATGACAAATATAAAACGGCACGGGTATGCACATTAAAGTTTCTGGAATCAGTCCAAAAACAACAGCCTGTGACCACACAATCCAAACCATACCTATTGCCATCCTGCACATACACACACGCTGAAACATTTCTATATATGTTATTCGCAAACTGGAACTCAACATTTTTATAAACGACATTTGCCCGCCGGTGATACTGCCGATACATCGGCCGATCATCGTCAGCAATTATCTGCGCATTACTTGTCATATTACACACACCGCCCGCCCGATGATCATTACTAACAGTAAAACCGTGATCATTGTTTAACGCTGCAGTCAATGTGATATTAGTCCCCGATATCGACTGAATTACAGCACGTTCTGATTCATATACATAACGGGAATTCCGCGCGGCTGTGTATCGTGGAACCAACCAAAGTACATCACCGACCTGCCAATTGTCTGCATTATCAACAACTATTTGATCCACACCGGCATCAAATGCCCCCACGAGCCAAGTGTTTCTTTTCCGTGCAACAGCAGACACCATTGTAAACGTCGGCCTACGTGATCCTGAATAATAGTTATACAGCGCGTTCACGTATCCACTAGCGCTTGAGCCCTCTGGGTTAATATACCATTTGAAGGTCGCACCGGCCTGAATCGGGGCGCTCTCTGAACCAAAATTAATTACACATTTGTCACCTGAACTATACGGTAAATTGCAGATTTGCCCGGCGGTATGAAGCTCAACATTTCCACTGGTATCAATATTTATAACTCCCCTATTTGAGAGAGCAGCGTTACTATGTGCATTAGACGTGGATCTTCCGCCGCCCTGACACTTACACACCCCATCCAGTGTTAATGTTGCATCCTGAACAACTACAACTCTATCAGTATCAACTGGCACCACGCCGCCTTCCCACGTTGCAGCATCGTGCCAGTTTCCCCCGGCAGCTGTTGTTGTGATTGTTGCCATTGTTATTTCTCAGTACTATCAGTAGATCTAATTATCCGCAGAGATCCAACAGCCTCAAAACGAACAACCTCGGCAGGGCACAATGTATATACATTGCTAATGGGCGACTCTCTTTCCGGTGAATACGCCGTTAAATAAAAACCAGAACAGTTATTGAGTGGAAAAACAAAATCTCCAACACGAGCATCAGCCGGAAAATTTTCTACAACATTATTAGATTCATCATACAAACGAAAACTCTCAAGACCTGCAGTATCAGCCGTATAATCCCATTCGACATGATAAGAATTATCTGCAAATGCGAAAACAGGAACAAAAACCAAAAGCACCACTAAAATTATTTTTTTCATAAAATCCTTCCTATAATTCTCTCTATTGGGTTAAAAACCTGCACACCAACATACATCAGAACAGCGTTTGCCCGGACAATCCCGGCATATTTTACATGCGGAGAATACGAAGCGGCGCGGACACAAAGCATCAAGCGTCTGTTTGCCACCATTCCGCATGGGGCTGGATATTTTGCATCACAATCGCAATCATGTTGCGTACAGCAATCTATCCACCCCATATCCAGCCATCCGGTACATGTTCCATCACTCACCAGATGAAGCCAATTTAGTGGCCTCGATCACGCCAATTGCCTCTTCCTTTGCAGCGTCAACTTTACCCTGAGCATTGTTATATGTACCAGCAGCGACTGCAAGCGCCAACGGCCCAACAATACCCTTTACAGCATTAAGCCACGCAACGAAGTTTTTTAATTTTTCAGGCGCACCTTGCATCTGTTCCTGCACATTGGCACCGCCGAACATCCAGGCAGCACACAGAACAATTACAACAGCCGTAACGCTCAGTTTTTTTGATATCTTTTTCATTTTTTTTCTTGCTCCTTGTTATAGTTTTTTTGTTTTTTAGCAATGTCCGGCATCATGAGAACCACAACTACATGTCGGGGTCCATAATGGGGTGCCAGATGGACTCAAACCGGCGGGCGGTGCATCGGTACATGTTCCAAAATCAAATTCACCCTCAGCAGGTTCATCCTCACCACATAATCCTTCTTTGCATTTAGTAGTATTATCAACCTGAAAATTCTGATCACCACCTGCAGTATTAAAAGCGTTATCAATATCAGCATCGCCATAAAATGTATTCCCGATATTATCCGTCAGATGTTTAATTCCGCCAACAATTGAATCTATCCCGAAACCCCAAAGCGTAGCATCTATGCCCTTCGTCAACACCCTCTCAGCCACACCCCATCCTGGGTGAACCGAGGGGTTTTCTGGAGGTGCCACCATTTTTACATCACCCCGCGAGGTCAGTTTACTGATAACCTGGACATAAACCCCTGGACTGATCTCCTGCATCGAAAAATCAATTGAGGTGCCGCTGGCTTTAAATGCTTTCGTATATTCTTTATGATAGTTGCGCAGAGTCAGGTGTACAATTGCTTCTTTAGCGACAGATGCATCTGCAATGACAGGTACTGATTCAGTAACGCCCTCGACCATGGCATCCAAAGGGATCGGGATTCCTGTTCCTGCCCAAAAACACCCGGACAGCGTTAGTAATAGCGGTAAGAAAATATAACTTTTCATAATTGCTTCCTCCTTTTCATCAAATGTTTCAAATCTGATTGTATGTTTGCTATCATTACAGACACTTCTGTATGATGATCGCTCACTTCTTTGCGCAGAGCAGTAAAATCAGCCTGTCTCTCTTCCCTGGCAGCGTTTCTACTAGCATCACCATCACGCATGAGCCTGGTTATCCGAGTTATATCACGTTCAAAACTCATTAGTTTGGCATCTATTTCAGAGCGGCACGATGCTCGTAATCTGCCGTGTTCCTGTATTGTAATAAACGGCGGCCTGCCTGCATCACCTGAAGAAAATAATTTGAGAAAATTGTTAACATCTTTCGTATTTTCTTTTACCTGGATTTTCAATGTTGTATACCCGACCACAAAACCAACAACCAAAATAATAAAGGGTAAATACTGTAAAAAAACATCCATGTTAGACCCCAGCAAATGTAGAAAAATTCTTACTTCGTGATACGATCCGATCTTTTACAACATCGACCATGACCCCAACCGGCCAGACAACATCAGAAAAAACTTTAAACCGGCGGCCATTCTGTGCCCGGACTTCATAACGCAGAGTGCCCAGTGGTTTCGTAATTCTGCACCACCGTTTTTTATGGATATTTTCTAAAACAAAATCATTTTGAGCCATTTTTATATATTCCTGAAATTTTAGATTTCAACATCACTATGCGGAAGATTAGGAGCCTCATCAATAATCTCGTTATTTTTAACAAACGCCTTATGTGCAGCAGCAACAGAGGTGCCGAGTACCCGCATGGAACCGCCAGCTGCTGTGCTTACTGTTGAAGTACCATCACTGTTTACGCTGTCAACCGTGACGATAATCAACGGGCTGCCTGGCAGCAAATCTTTAAACCTGCTCCAGACATTAACTGCCATAATATTGCTCCAGTTCAACAACCTGTCTCACGACCAAAGCCCGCTGCCACGCTGCTGTCACAGCAACACTCACCACCATCGCCCGCCACGGTACTGCACCTGTTACACTTACAAGCTGGCCGGGGAGAATTACTCCAGGCACATCAGGGGATCGCATAACCGGCAAACTAATGCGCCGGCGTTTTCGGTTTCCAGCCCCCGCCAGAACATATTTTCCACGGGCTCTACAAACCTCTGTAGCAGTCAGGAGAGGGTCCGTTACCATTCCCGGCTGTAAATCACCAGCCGTCCCGTTTCGGGTTATTCCCATGGATATCCCGCCATCAACTGTGCCGGACACAATCACCCCGTTATAGGGTGGCCGCGCCTGCCATTCGGAATCAATGGAGTCCATCATATTTTCAGGGATGATGATATCAGGAGTTGCCGTATCCCACTCCCATGGCATACTTTTATAAACAGGTGCCAGTACAACTGTTTTTGTTTCAGGATGCGACTGCACAAAGCCCCCGCCCGCCTCTGCAATGCTTTGCAGGATCTGCATGGGAGTATTATCAACACAGCTGAAAACACCAGCAGGAACCAGCCAATCATCCATAAGCCAGCTAAGCGACCATCCAGTGTACTGCAAAGCATCCTCTGCTATTTGCCGGGCATTTTTTGCAGAAGGCTCAATATATGTTTTTGCGGCAGCAGCCGGGGCGGCAAGCTCTGCAGATAGAGAACGTCCGGAAACAGATCTGCTGTCTCCTATAAATCTCACCCCGTGATTCCATCCGTCAACCTGACACACACAGGTAAAGTCATTGATTTCAATCTTTACGGGTGTGGTTCCAGCCGCTCCAGGGTCGAGCATGCTGATTCCTAAGTCACTGCCCACATCGCAGCTGAGCGACCAGCACCATGATTTTATGTCAGTGGCAATTGTCACCGACTTTACCTCAACCGGAGCATTATCTGATATGCGTGTTACTGCTGCGAGATTATTCAAAACGTATACCTTTTTAATTTTCCCCGTGGGGATAAAATCCGTAAAGCCGCCATAAGTGTAAGCGTCTCGCCAGCCTGACGGCTCCCGCTGACTGCAGCGCCTGTCATAGCTGAGCGAATCAAACCAGAAATCAACATGAGTGCCTGTTCCGACTGCTGTGATAGCGTTGTCAAGATTAAAATCGACCCCCGTTCCGGGTGGTATTTCGTAATTCCGAACACAAATTTCCTGATAATATTTTTTACCCCACAGGGTGTGATGCAGGAGGTCATTTTCTGGAGGATTTCTCCAGGGTGCTGCAAAGTCTTTGTTGTCCCGTACTTGCATTGCGGCGTATTTGAGCCTGCGTGCCTGATCTTTTGCCGGCGGATTAAACCAGAGCAATGTTGTTGTGATATCCTCCGCAACTGTTGATCCGTACGGGCACCTGCGGGCATGATCATATCCATGGGGATTATTCCACATCGAACTGATGCTGCCGTCAGATTCAAGCAGTCTTCCCCACGCCGCTCTGTTTGTTTTGTAGAGCTGCAGCAAATCGCGCCAGCTGCTGTGCAGATGTATTTCCAGACCGTTGCTGTCAGCATATGCCATGGATACAAATGCATTGATAACAGACGGTCCGCCCCATGGCGCATCCAGCCGCTTGTCTGTGATATCCGCAACAGCAAACGGGATGATGATCCCCGGAGTAATACCGGAGGGGATGTCATACCAGGGCGTGCCAGTTCCTGAGCCGCCCTCAATAAAATCAATTGCGTCACCGGCTGGCGGCACATAAGGCGTATCAAATATAAAATTAAGGCTTTCAATAGGATCATAGGCCATCAGGGCATTGTTACCTGGCTGATAAAATCAGCTATTTCAGCGTTAAAGGTTTCTGTGTCGTCAAAGGCCACTGCAAAGAGTGACTTCTCAGGATATTCCAGCGTGTGGCTTATCTGCCAGTGCCCTGTTGTGGCATCGGAAAATGTTGAGGCGATAACGGTATTACTTTCCCGACTGAAAACAAGGATTCTCTTTTTTGCCGGGGCCCCGTTTTCCTTTACAGTTCCAGACAATAAATGGCGATCTGTGCGCGGCGCGTAACTGCCGAAAATTATAAAATCGTCTGCAAAATTCATTTTTCACCTATGGGCGAAATGTTGCGCTGACATCAAAAAGGAACTGTCCACGGGCGAAACCAGTAGCACTTTCGACAACCAGATAATCTTTAGCATCAATTGTCACTGTGTCGAAAAGATCATAGGGGTATTGATGGCAGACATTCCACAGCCCTGGCAGATATCCCCGTGGATGAAACGCAACATCGTCAATCATTAGCGGACGGCTTATCATCACTGGAACCCCCGCACCAAACGGAGCACCCCGCATCCCACTGACAGTACCCACAGGGCCACCCCCAGCTATTAGTCCACAATGTGTTTCTTTTATGTCACCGTTTATATTTCTTGCAACCTGCCCGCCGGTAGTGGCAGTTGGGGAAAAGGTACTGACATTGACTTTCGACAAATTGCCAGCGTTGTTAGCGCTGACGCTGCCCCAAAGAATACAACCATACGGATCAGGATCATACAGCGATATAATATCACCAAAACACGTCACCTGCTGCTGGACTGCAACTGGCAACGTCAGCGGAACCGGGCTCAGAAACCAGTTAAAAATATAAACAATCCTGTTATCTGCAACAACGAGCCATGGCCGTTGCGTTGCTGTTGTTGTATTACTCGGACGATGATATCTGGCATCGCTTACAAACGGGCCGCTACCTGCCTCTTCATCACTCATAGTTTCAAATCCCTGCATTTTCACCTCATTGCTGGCACCATAGGCATTGTCCACCCGCAAAAACATGCCAGTCCCATCAACAGAATCATTACGGAAAGCAGCAACACTTGCCTCCGCATTTACAAAAGGCATCGTCCAGCCTGCTGCAATTTTGCTGCCGTAACCATCCACAAGGCAGGCTTTCAGCATGGCAATCAGTGAGCCACGACTGCCATCACACACCGGAGCATCTGTATCATCATATTTATATATTATTGGAGCTCCCACTATTCAGCATCCCCCCTGATCTGTATTGTAAATTGATCGTTAGGCTCAGTGACTGGGCCAGATAACGTTGTTCTTGCAATCCATAGATCATGGTTGGCCGCATCTGTATTAAATCGAAGAACATTACCGGCTGACCAGCCACTGCCCCATCCATCAAGTGGCAGTGTAAAATAAGGTTGTGTGGTGGCTGGGTTTATGGGATGCAGATTATTAGTGATATAGCCATCAGCAACCACACCAACCTTTTCCCCAATAACCTGAAAATGTGTAGAGGAATCAAATACCAGAGCCCAGCGCTCTTTTATTCCTCCGGCGTTTGTGATTACCGGCGGAAAATTAACATCATTAAAATTTGCAACACAGGCATCACCAACAAGGCTGTCTGACCAATCACCCAGCCATGTTTTTTGATCAAACATATTATAGAGCCGGGATTGCAGATCACCGAAAAGCAGTGCAGAGGAAACCCATGTACCAAGAACCGGATAGTCATGAGACAAACCAGCTGCCAGTGTCACCTGCCCGCTAATCTGCACGTCACTGACCAGCGCCATGTCTTCAATTCTATGATTCGCCGCAAGTGGCTGCACAAATCCGGAAAGATCAAGCGGATCTGCCATTATGAGTTTTTGAGTAGATTTATTAAATGAGTAATGAACAGTGGGAACATACAAGCCGTTTGCATCATAACAGCGAACAGCTGATATATTCCCGCGACTCAGTGTTATTTCCTGACCAGCAGATAAACCAGCAGGCAGCCCGTCTGTTTTGGTGTTGTGAATAACAACAACATTCCCTGTTTTTATAATTGGAACCCGACCGTCTGAAGGCAGGCGAACAGGATCAATGCCTATGAGATCGGCGTCAAGCGGGATATATGAATAGACAACACAAGTGTAATAGAGGGATTCAGCCACTGCATAATGCGGATGCCAGATTGTGCCGTCACCTTCCAGCAGATCAGCATTGTACCAATATTCATTTTCAGTGCCCGCCGCAGTTTCAAACCTGCCAAACGCCAGCGAAACGATGCCGGTTTCAACATCAATAAAGCCATCAATGCCGCTTCCGCTGATCGTCCCGTCAAAAGCAGCAGTGGCAGACAACTGTGTGCCGTCACTGGCAACGCCCAAAATAGAAAATGAACCGGGACGCAAAGGAGCACCAGGCGTTCTAAATGTAGCAGCATGCAAAAATTGACGACCGAGACGGGTTAGCAGAGAATGCACCTCGATTTGATTGTCACCTGAATTATATGATGTCAATGTCACAATTGCAGTATCATAATTGATCGTTCCTGCCTCAACTCCCACACCGGTCGCCGGATCAACATTCAGATAAATGATTCCAAGACGATCAAGATATCGTTTGCCGCCCCAGGTAAACTCTACGGAACCGGGGACAATTGCCCGACCATGCAAATCAGGAGCAAGGTTTATTACAAACGGGGCAGCAGCCACAACCTCCTGTGCAGTTTGTGCAGCAGCAGATGACAATGCATATTTTGAGAGAGCAGTATTTTCCACAATAACAGTAATATCAGGCGGCACTGGCTTATTTGCAACAGGGGTCACAGCAGATGGTGTTGGAGCTGCACCGCCGGACACACCAATTGCAGAGGCAGGGATAGAGCGTTGCGGGAAATCGTATGATGTAACACCCGGCACAGTCTGGATCCTGAACCCACTGCTTGCACCGCCACCTGCTCCTGTATTATTGTAATAATGAGCCATTTATCAATCCGTTGCTGTTGTTGGTTTGAAAGACATTGCATCAATAATCATTGCAGTCATGTCAATGACAATATCCCCCGTGGTATAATCAATCGTTCCCGCCAAAGCACTTGCAGTAAAAACCCCGTCCCAGTCATCCCAGTACTGCCCCATGTCTGTGCTCCATCCCGCCGCATTTACATTGCCGTTTCCATCATCGGTGAAATTGTATGTATGGGGAATGCCGCCAACCGTAATCGGTAATAAAAAATTAACACTTCCACTTTTCAGAGGAGTTTGAGCCAGTTGACAGGTTGCAATGCCGCCTGAAATCGAGACATTTGGATTTTCAGTTATCAGTGCATATCTGTCATAATCAAATGTATACGAAGCACCTGCAGCGGGGAGAACAGTGGGAACAAAAAGACACCGGCCAGTAACATGATTGACTGTCCCCGTGCCGTCCCCTGTAAGAGTGCCGGTTCCATCATCCGTCAGCGTTGCAGTGCCTCCCGCTGACGGCCATGAAATTGTCATGCTTGACGGAGAAACAGGAGTCTCGGCAACTGTATGATCAATCTGGGCAACATTGATATTCACCATCCCCGTTGATTGTTCCACATCAACAGGACTTCCCCAGCCATACAACACAGCAGTTTTAATATCAGGCAATGCAGCGCAGGTGAGTAAACATGAGCCAGTCGCATAATTTATTGTTCCTGTTCCGGTGCTCGCAATATCGGAGACGAGCTCTCCGTTTCCTTTGTCTCTGAGTCTGTACCATTTCCCCTGACTCATATAATCAACGATAAGGCTGCCCGGAAGCGGGGGAGGATTTAGAATTTTTGTGTAATTATAGCCACGGTTACTGATTGTTATTTCCTGAAAAATTGTATTTACAATCCTTTTAACCATGGTTCCTGTTACTGCTGTAACAGAACAGGAACCAGTCCACGAATCTGCCCCCACAAATGTTATTGTACCCAGCCCATAACTTATCTTACCGGCAACTGTGGCACCGTTCATGAGCAAACCATCGCCAGAATCGGTGTAATTCCTCACGCCGGAAACAACCACGCTCCCCGGCTTCATACCACGCCCGAAATAGAACACCGCTGCATCAGAGGCATGGAATGCAGGGGCAGTTACTGTCCGTGATGCACCAGCCTCAATAACAGGCCCTGATTCACCGGGGCTCAAATCGAGCAGCGGCGCTTCACTTTGGGCAGAAGGCACAAGATGTGTAAAAATAGAATCCACGTTTACTGTTATATCGCCTGTTGTTAACGGCTGAGTCAGTTCCATAACTCCAAAATAATTTGCAGCATCTGCCACCGTTGTCGTATACAACTTTGACTGGTTGCTTGAATTATCGTATGGAGTTATTTCACCACCGTGAAACGTATACCTCAACGGATCGCCAACATCTATGTGGGCGATCTTTCTTGTAGCAGAACCGCTGATTGTTGCAGTTGTTATAATCTCAGTTTCAACACCGGTAATCCGCACATATTGCGAATATTGGCCACCGGTGCCCTCATTCTCAACAAGATACAAAACCTCACCAACTTCAGGGCTTTTTGAATCAACCGGCTGATAAACTAAAAGCGCACGGGAACCAGCAAGCTGATTCCCCCATAGCCAGCCAAAATACGCGGGGCCCTGGGTAACGTAACCCTCTATTCTGTCTCGTGCCGCTGTGCGCTCATCATGTGGGTTTGATGTTGAAAACAGACAGACATTTACAAGCGGATCTTTTGCAGGATTTGTGAGAACCAGATGTGATCCTGAATATGTTTCATTATCATCTGTCTCAACAGACACAAATGCTTTTCGCAGGCTGACACGGCCATAAACACGATCCAGACGGGAAATATCCGGAAAAAGATTATTGACATTGCCGTCAACAATCTCATTACCGGTCATGCGCCCGCCGCCGTCATCAGTATCACTGAGACGCTGGGAGGCCATAAGTTTTATATTTGTTTCGTTTATTGGCATTGTTAAACCTCAATCAACCGAATAATAATTTTATAAAATGCAGTTGCTGCAGCTGGTGATATATTTAATTTTGGCACAGCCTCAAACGGAACCCCGCCGCCGTGCCGAAACATCACTGAGAATATACGCCCGTCATCCAGAGTTAAAACCATTTGCCTGTCTTGTATTGCCGCCAATGCCTGCAGCTGTAAAACCACACTGCGACGAACCCACGAGTAAGCATCAGTAAAAGGCTGCAGCGTAATGGGCCGCCCGGCCTGTTTTGACGATGTGTCAATCAATAGACTGCCGGTAACAGCAAAACCTTCTTTTTGGGCAACCGGTGTCCATGAAAATTCATCAGACCAAAACAAATCAGCCGGGAGGGTTACAGTATCGAGTGTTATCATGCCCGCATACCCGCCGCGCTAAAGCTTGAGAGCAGCGCCTCAACGTTGTCTTCCCTGTCCTGTATATGCCCGCCGGGGAATTCAAGGCGCACAGTTTTGACTGGTGTCTGCTCCCTTGTCTGACCAGCATCTTCAATTTGCACGTCACGCACCTGATGCCCTGGATTTACCTGCTGCAGCTGGCGTTTGATGTTATCTATTCCTGTGATTTCCCCTGAGAGGATATTTTCCCACGCACTGCTTATTTTTTCGCCTATGCCCAGCATTTTATCTGTGTCTGATGTTTGATTTACCGGAGTGCTTTTTTGGCCTGATGCCTTGGCAAACTCTGCAAGCTCGGCCTTTGTCATTCCATCTGGAGCAGCATCCATGGTGAGACCTGCTCCAATTATGTCCTGATATTCCTGCCAGGCATCAGTGCCTGCATAACCGGATTCACCGGGGCTTTGTTTTTGACCCAGTTTTTTTCTGGGAAGCCCATCCGGTACAGAACTTTGCTGATTAGATGGAAAAGCATCCGACACAGGACTTTCCTTCTCCACCCGGCTCCACTCGCCAGTATCTTTATCCTGCTTAATTGTTCCCGCCTTTTCAGCTCGCTTGATATCTTCAACAGATGCACCGGGCATCCCGACTTTTGCACCAATTTCAGCGGAAATATCAGCGGAAAATTTCTTTTGTTCTTCAAGATCTTTCAGCGCATCTGCAACACCCTGAATCTCTTTACGCATACTAAGCCAGTGACCAAATTTGTATGCAGCATAAAAGGCACCAACAGCAAGCCCCAACGTACCAAAACCAGCCGCCAGAGAACGAACAGCAACAACACCGCCGGAGGTGCCTGATATCAGTTGAGTGAACCAGGGGAGCAAACGGGTACCGGTCATAACCTTAACAGCTGCATTAACACCGTTAAAACCGCCCACAAGCATCATCAATGCCTTATATGCTACACCAAAAATGATTCCCCACTTCCCCACTTCAATGATCATCTCATGGTTTTGAGCAATGAATTCAATAATTTTTGCAGCACCTGTTGCCAGAGCGCCGATGGTATCCCCAATGGCCTCTGCATTATCCCGCAAAACAGCACCAACCTGCACCATTGCCTGCACCAGATTGTCGTTTTGGGCAATGTTATCTGTGATTTCTTTTTTGATCAGCTGGAGGGCACCCGCATAGGTGTTGATTGATTCCGCCGCACGACCCTGCAACGGGGCGGCCTGCTCCATGAGCACGTTGAAACGAACTTGAGCTTTTTCAAGATCTGTGAGATCCTTCCACGCTATGTTGTGAGCGTTGTGAGCTTCGTGCCAGCCCTTAACATATGTTTCATTGAGGGTAAGGCCGAGGTATTCAGATGCCTCCGCCTCACCACGCAGCGCCGCAGTGGTTCGCTCTATCCCGTTTTCAAGATCAGTTTTTCCGGCAGAAAGGTTTGCTGTTGCAGATATAAGCTGTTCCATCTGCTCAGTAGACAGCCCCAGCCGTTTTGTCATGTCGATTGTTCTGGCTGCAGCGTTTTGCAAAGCACTTTCCGAATAGACCTTCAACTCATCATTCAATCTGGAAAGAGATTCTTTCCACTGATCTGGCGAACCAATATCGAATTGACGATTGGCAGCCTTCAGGGACGCTTCCAGATTATACCCCGCCGCAGATGCCTCAATCATAATACGGTTGGCACTGGATAGAGCACTGAGACCAGCCGCTGCACCAACAAGCTGAAGCATCTGATTACGCATGGAGGCAACCATCTGCGTACCACGTCCGGTGGCTTTGTTAAAAGCCTTCATGGCCTTTTTGCCCTTGCCTACACCAGCAACAAAATCCTGTGTTTTTGCTGTGAGCAGATACTGTATGACTGACTGTTTTGACATAATTTTTTACAAATTAATTTTGCAGTTCACGCAGAGCCTGAAAGAAAAAACTAAGACCATAGGACCATACTTTTTCATGACCCCTGGCAATCATAATATTGATGCAGGATCTAAAATCTTGCCGAGCACTTCGGTCATTTCCGCCGCCCGGTTCATCTCGAACCGGGCCATCTCGAAAAAATCAGGGTTCAGCTCCTGAAATTTTTTAATCAATGGGGTTAAACGGGATGGAGCAGCCTTTTCAAGATCAGCCACCGGTACACCACATGAGTCTGACAACAGCTGTGAAGTGAGCATATGCTGTGCCAGCAGCCTGTCGAGCATTGAGGGGTTTTCATCCCGCTCACCGCCCAACTGTTCATCAAGTTCCAGCACAGTCATTTCTTTAACAGTGACCTCTTTACCGAGGAATTCTACAGACCCATGATTCCTCATTAAAGTGTGCCGCCATCAAGCGTGCCTGGAGTTAATTTCCCCGGAGGCGTTAGTAATTTCCACTTTTGAGGAAGCTCCTCAAATTTTGTATCGGGATCAGATATCAGTGTGAGACTGCCGCTTGCAGAAATCTGCACTTTATAGAGCTCAAGGCTCATCACATCGCCGCTATTGAGATTTTTCAGCGACCCTTTGATTGCAACATAATTTGTGGCAGTCTTACCGATATTGATTCGTTTGCCGGTTCCAGCCGCATAATCATAGGCGTATCTGACAGCATCACCAGTGGCAAAACCGCCTGCAGCACCAGCTATGATGGAGAACATACCAAGCTGTGCGTCAACGTTGTAATGTTCACCAGCGACATATGTTGCTGGACTGGTATCGGTATCTTCTGATAAAACAAGATTTGTGATGTTTTCATGCCCGACATACACCCATCCGTCAACAGCAGGAGCCGTCAGGGTAGAACCGGATGCAGCAGCAACAGATCCCGCTGTGCCTGACAAACTTTCTACAGTGGCCGCCAGGGCATATGCAAGAGCGTCAACACTCCACTGTCTGAGTGTTGCCTCAGCCTCAATGGTATCAATGGTTGCTATACTCTCTAAAATCTGTCCTGGGGTATCCCGGTGTGCAGACTTCATGTCTTCCTGACTGGTTGACACTGTGATAGTGAGTGGATGCAGGTTGCCCTGCTTAACATAATTTCCTGTTAACACGCCATCGGCATCAACGGGAGCCATGAATATATCACCGGCTAATTTGTAACTTCTATTACCCATTTTAAAATTCTCCTTATTGACGTGTGAAGGTCAATTGAACTGTGTACTGATATTCCGGGTGAGACTGTTGCGCACTACGCTCATCACCCACATAACTTTTATCCCCTGTGAGAGCGCACGGAAGGTATTGTGCCTCTTCTTCGTACAATCCCATGAGCAGGGTTTTTAATCGTGTAATGTCATCCTGTGCCTGTTGCCGTTTATCGTTATGGAGCACATAAACCAGCGCAACTCCATAGGTGCGATCTTTAATTGACGAGGGCATTTCAAGCGCCAGACAGGACGGTGCTCTGGGTACTTTCCCTTCAGGCTGTGATGGAAATACAGCCTTGTGGTATTCAATTTCCCGTGTTCCCGCTGTTTTACCGTGGCTGTCTGTGGCGGAGAATAACTCCCCGGCGGTGAGGCCTGCTGCAACAGCAATTACTTTGTCGAGCAGGGCTATCATGATACTGACCCCAGCTCAACACGCCGTAATCCTGTGTTTTCATGAGCAATGGATAGAGCCCGATACTCACGGCCTGCAATAATAATAATTGTACCGCTCTCACCCGCCTCAATATTCAGGCGGTCAATATCCTCAACAGCTGCCAGGCAATAGGGATTAATTGATTCCATGTCCATACCGTTAAAACCGTCCTGCGGATCCGGGTAAAACGGCGGCTTGACATAAAACGTCTCACCGCCCTGAAGCAGCGCTGAGACTCCAATGGCCTCCAGCATTCCCTGTCGATCTGCAGCATCAAACATCAATCTTTAATTTCCCAGCCTTTTGCCTCATGGGCAGCGACACAGGATGGATCAACGCTGATTTCCATTGTTCCGTAGGACATGGCAATCAATTTGCTGTCTTTAGATTCTTCATCCTTGGCTTTGGCTTCTTCTTCAGCCTTGGCTTTGGCTTCTTCTTCCGTCTTGGTATTTTTGTTTTTTGCGGTCATAGTCATCACCTTGTAATGTTTTTTTTAATGACGGGGAATCAAACCGCCCGTCATTAAAAAATCAGTTAAAAATATCAGCCGAGCAACAGCGCAATATTTTCAGATTTAGCGGCCTTAACACCCCAGGCAACAGCAACCTCGATCAGCACGGCACGGTAAGCCTTATACATGGCAACCTGGAAAAAGATTCCGGAAACGGGATCCTGCACAATCATCACATCGTCAGCAGCATCACCACCCTCCGGCATTTTTGGCAGGCGGGTGAGTAGATGGATCGCATCACGGCTAAACGCCATATTTGCCGCATAATCACCACCAACTGTCATATCATTTCCATCAGGCAGGATTACACGAGCGCCAGGATTATTAAGAGCCATGGTTCCCGGAGCAGTAACACCGGTGCCAACGATATATTTATGAGCAGTATCTGCAGCAAAGCTTGCCACATCACCAGCCAGTACAGCACCGTTACCGCCTGTAAGTGCCACATCTGCAACACCAACAGCAGTATCACCCGAGGTGGCATAACCAGTACCAGCACCATGTACGTGGGTAATGATTTTTGATGATTCGCGGAATTGCAGACCGGCCATATCAAGCAGCACGCCCTGGCGTTGCGGAGCATCAGAACCGGCAATGTGTGCCTGACTCTGTTTCCCGATGATTTTCGCACCGGCGGCAGTGTTTATTACAAGCTGCAGACCGCTATCAGGAGCGCCATTATCTTTGAGAATTTTTGCAACTTCGGCGGCATCTGTAAAATCACCAGCGGTGCCGAATGGTGTAGTACCAGCAGTGCCATATGCACGGGACGCATGTACATACAGGTTTGTGAGATCTGTTTCCATTTCCCCTGACAGTGTACGGAAAGCCTGAGAAAATTTGTTGTTCTGAATTGCCATTTTTGCATTACGGCCAATTGCAGTTTCATCTTCACCGGTCCAGTGAAATTTAACTGCACGAACCTTGTTGATGCTCATCTTGCCGGTTGGCACAGTTGAATCGTCCAGATCTGGAATAGTGCTGGAAGGTGCCACATCATATGCAGTGGCTTCGGGCACGATATCGTATGTAATATCCTGATCCTTGGCCACCATTTCGGCTTTGGGGTTTTTGTAAACAGCGGGGATCATACCCACCTGTTCGCGGCTGACACGATCAATCGAGTCATAAATAAACTGGATGAGACCTGTTAAAGTATTCATTTTTGTTTCCTTTTATTTTTTTGTTTTCAAAACGTTAATTGAGCTGGTCTCAGTCTGTGACTGTGCCGCCTTCAGCAAGATAGGCCCGCTGCTCATCAATGGGGAGTGCATCATAATCAGCACGTTTCATCATTTTTTTGCCGTTATCGTCTCCACCAGCAGGCGGTACAGCATTATTTGATTCATCGTCCATGGCATTATCTGCAGCTTTTCTGAGATTTTTCTCAGCCTGAACAATTGCCATGGCAGCATCTGCACCGGTGGATTTTCCATCAAGCTCCATTTTTTCCACAAGCTTTTCGTGGCCGGGGATCAGCTGGGCCCGCACATCTTTGATTCGTGCGGTTTCAGTGCCTGCCCCTGCTCCTAAAACATACTCAAACAGATCAGGGTTTCCATCCTCAAGCGCTTCACGGGTCAGGCCACTAATTGTTTCCTGTGCCAGAGCCGCAACCAGATCAGGATGCTTTTCCTTCAGTTGTGTTAAATCCATAATATCTTGCTCCTTGTTTGTTGTTGCGGGCTTCTCTGCCCGGTTGGTAATTTGTAGATTGTTTTTTGCTTTGGCAAGCGCCACGGCCATGATCAGATCGTCTGCTGCTGCCACGCTGTCGCTTGCTATTTTTTTGCCGCAGTCAACAAAAGCAATGCGAGCTGCTGCAAGCTGATTCTCCTGATCCCCACCGTCCTCTGTTGTCAATAGTTCTGCTGCAAAGCCTTCGTCAACGATTTCGGAGCCATAAAAATATGTTTCCTCATCCATCATTTTTGCAATTTCATCGACTGACTTTCCGGTATGGCGTACATAAGCAGAGGCCAGCAGTTTTGACAGTGCCTCTGTTTCGCGGCCATATTTGAGGATATAGTTATGATCACCAAACACACCGCCATGGACGTTGTGGATCATGAAAACAGCGTTATCCTCGGCCACTATTTTATCAGCAGCCAGAGGAATATATGAGGCCATTGACATTGCATATCCACTGAGGATTGCTGTTGTATGGCCGGGATAGTTGCGAATCATGTTGAAGATTTCGAGACCTTGTGCAACCAGGCCACCGGGGCTGGCAACAATGACCTCTATGTCATCACCAGCTGCATCTTTTAAAAATTCCCGGACATCGGAGGGGATTACGTCCCAGCCGATTACTCCCGACATGTTAAATTGTTTCATTCTTCTTTTTCCTCATCCTCATTAGCCGCCTCTTCCTGCTCTGCCTCAAAGGCATCACCAGATTGTAATGTAATAGGTCTGCGTGTGCCCCCATCAGCATCCCATGCTGCAACAACATCACTACTAGCAACAGGAATTCCAAGGTCTTCACGAAAACTTTTTTCATCATCAAATTGCGGCGTGATTATTCCTGCTCTGACACCAACGCCATATGTATCAGCACGTTCTTTTAGGGAAACCATGTCCCCCACACCATCAATACCTGCAACAAGATCAAGATCGTTGTCCTTGATCCACTGTTCCTCTTTGATGATCTGCGGTTGAATAGCCTCAAGATCACCACCAAGCAATCTGGAGCGCTCCTCGGCCCGTGTGGAAATCCGCAACGCCACACGTTTTTCAGCTGCATTAATTTCCTTTAATGGGTCCAGCTGATTTGGCGCGTCCCCTGTCCACATTGTGCCCAACCACGCTTTTTTGATTAACGGATCAGAAAAGAAGCCGGGAGCTGCCAGACGGCCAGAAATAATGGCCTCTGTTATCACAGCCTCATAAACGGGCTGACAGAATTGTGTGGAGAGCCAGTGGCGGCGGCGAAGGAAGTAATCCCACGCATCCTCAAGGGCGGCACGGGCTGCAGAGTAACTGGATGTAAAATGCTTTATCAGCACTTCAAACGGCAACTCAAGAGCCATGCCTATTTGTCGGGTGATTGCTATAAAAAAGGGATCAAATGCAGTGTTTGGACGGGTGGGATCAACTGTTTCAATTTTTGTATTTCCTGGAACGCCGATTACTGAGCCATAACCCAGCTCCATTCCATCAGCATCAACCTGTTGACCTGTATCGCCAGCGGGAGCATCACCACTGCCAGCAGGGGAAAATTGGGGATTACCTGTTTCATTATGCACAAAAACAGTGAGCATGCCGGTTACAACTGCAGCCATGACCTCTGCATCAGTGTAACGGCCCAGCTGTTTGATCAACTCGGTTACGGCTGAGAGGTAGGGAATTCCACGGGTTTGATTTGGTCGCGTTTTGTCGTACAGATGAATAGCCAGCGGAGCACCACTTTTTGCAAATGCCGTAAGCGTTTGCCAGGAGTAGCCCTTTTTTCTGGTACGCAAATAGGCGTGTCGTATATTGCCGGGATGTTTATTAGCAACGTAATATTTTACTGCAGCACCGTATTTGTCTTTTTTGACACCAGCTATCAGCCGATCTGTATCCTGTTTAAATTGTGGATTGCAGATCCTGGCCGCTTCAATTAATTGTAATTTTGTTTTATATGGGGATCCGGCACGAGCAAAACGGGGCATGTTGACCAACAGATCACCATCCTCCAGCACACGCAAAAAAACCAGCCCCTGCATCAGGGAAAATGGCATATTGCGCTCTGCATCAATTTCTCTTGTTTCCGTTGCCAGCCGGAACTCAAATTCAGCTTGTCTTTCCCATGCATCCGCCTGGGTATCATCCATTGACAGCAATTGCCGGTTGATCTGTGATTTAACAGCCAACCCGGAGCCGACAACTTTTGTTACATTTGTTTTCAGGGCACCTGATGCCAGTGGGTTATTACGAGAGAGGTTTTGCGATTCTTCCCGCAGCGTGGTCAGATCAGGGAGGATTGCGCCATCTGCATCCATCTCACGCCGCCCGCCCTTTTTATTTGCATTGCGGGTTTTATCAGCAGAATCATAGCCCCCGCCGCCTGTAAGCAGCGCCATGCGGAGCCGGGATTGAAATCTGTCACGCCCTGCTGCCGGGTTTACCCAATCGACTAATTTATCAACCAGGGTAAGTGGCACGGATATTTTTCTTTTTCCGATTGTAAAGCTGTTTGGGAGAGTCATCGGGGGACAACCTCAACGACCTTGATTCCAGAGCCACCAGAGCCTGAAGCGCTGGCAGAAAGTGCAATTACACGAGTGTTCCAGAGCGCGATTCCACGCTGTACAGCATCAAGATCTGCACGGGTGAGGCGAGTGCCTTCCATATCGACTGCCTGGCCCAGAAGAATTTTCTCTTCTGCGTCCAGATATTTTTGCAGCCTGGTTTCGGCTTCTATGAGGGTAAGACCTGCCATCAAATACACTCCTGTGTAAAGTATACGCAGAGCCTATTTGATGAGGGTTGAAATAAGTAGGGAGTATTTTCCGGTATTTTCCGGTATTTTCAGAAAGAAAACAGATTGGAGGGGTTTTTTATTCGCGCCAGGTGTCGTGGTCTATTTTTATTGAATTGATATAGTCCCGTAATTCGCTGGCAAGTATTCGTAAACCACGGGCACCACGCCGCCTTGCATAGCCGTGTAATTCGCCATCTTTTACCAGCGTGTGTACTGTGCGTTCTGAAACAGATAAAACTTCTGCTGCAACATCCGGGGAGATCAGAACAGAGCCGTCAAGGAATTCCTTTTTATAGTTTTGTATGTCTGTTTTAGTGATTCGCTCTTTCACAGTTGCACTCCTTTTGAGTGAGTAATAAAACCCGCTTTTTCTGTTTTTTGCTGCCAGTTGCCAATGCCGATAATATCAGCAGCTGCCAATGCATAAACCCAGCAATCCCACTGATGGTTGTCTTTGCCTTTTGGACATATCCAGTAGCCGCGCTCATCCTGGTATTCTGCGCAGAGCTGTTTTGCGTAACCGGAATTTGTTTCGGCGTGGAGCCTGATGCCGCCATAGTCACCCGGCTCTATTTGTAATTTTCGGGACAGATCATCTTTGTTGATTGTTACGTTGACTGTATACAGATTGAGTCCACCAGGAATAGGAATCTTTTTGCCGACTGAGGACGGGTAAAAATCCAGGCGCTTCACATTCCAGCCCTGCTCCATGGTACGGCGGCCTTTGAGTGGTCGCCAGAAAGGATTTTTCCTGCAGAAATTGTATACCTCGACTGTACGGCTGTGTTTCGGGCGGAGTGGATTTGTACCACCACCGGAATCAATCCACCCGGACTGGCACCGGTATTCGATCCCATCCGCATCTTTAAACACACGTCTTGCCACATCGGTGAGATTTGCAAACGATAATACATATCCATGATCTATCATTGTTGCCTGCAGATCACGGCCCCAGCCAAAAGCCACGATTTTATAGTGGAATCCTATCTGCTGGGTGTCTGCTATTATCATCAGATACGATGGATTGCGGGGCACGATTCCGCGAGGTAGTGATTCATCACGCAGGCGGAGGATAAAATCTTCTTTCCTGTCCACCTGCTCGTGTTTGTAATCGATTGCTTCGTAGCCGTTTGCCCAGGCTATTTTATCCACAACTGTGCCAGACTCTGCTGCCAGCCAGGGGATTGCTATTTCTGCAAGCGGAATATCGAGACATTCCCATGAACGATGATGAAACCCAACTTTTGAGGGGCGGATAATATCCCCGCCCTTAATGGCCACCCACCGACCCATCCGGATCGCACGCTCCCGTGTGACATCATCCCACAAACTGCCACATTCGTTGCATGCATAGAGCACTGGGGCACCTGCCTCTATTTGATCGGCTGTCAGACCATCAAGATCAAGGTGTTCTGAATCCATTTTTATCAAACTGTCACAATCAGGACAGCAGCAGCGGTACTCCCACACCTGAGCACATTTGAGCATTCCTTTGTAAATAAACAGCTGTGCTGGTGTAGATCCAAAAAAACATTTTGACCGACCTTTATACAACCGGCCACGTTTGCGAAGCAGCGTTACACGATCCGCCTCACGGCCTGCCTGTTCTGTGCCTTTGTCTATTTCATCACCAAAACAATGTTTTGCAGACCATGTTGCCATTGATGCTGGAGAATTCGCCCACGATGGATGTATTGTTACGCCGTGACTTAGTTTTATTCTGGTCAGTGTAATATCATCCTGTTTTCCGGTTAGATATTTTGAGAGGCGGGGTGATTTTTTTATCATCGGCTTTATCTTGCCGCCAGTTACTTTCCCCATTGTTGCCTCTGTTGGCATCATGTAAAAAATATCACCAGGATCACAATCAGCAGCCCAATGCATGCAATTTAGCATTGTTGCAGTTTTACCGGATTGTTCAACTGCACAAAACCAGACTTCACGCACCCATGGCAGACCGTAGGTATCCATTATTTTTACGGTGTGGGGCGCGTGTTCGTGCCGCCAGGGTCCCTGATGGGGGCCGTCGGTTACCACCCTGTATTTTGCCGCGTGTTCTGATACCCTTATTTTTTCCGGGGTACGCATCCGGCGGCGAATTACTGGAGGTAATCGTTTTAGGTAGAATTTTTTCCCGGAAAGTTTTTTTCGAATTGCTGGCGGAACATATTCTGGGATTGGAATTTTTGCTGTCATCTGTTGTTTTTTCCAGTTATTGCCTGTTTTTCAGTGTTAACACTGGAAAATCGCGGGATTTTGTCCATGTATTCTCACTGTTCTATTGCTAAAATAGCATCATCTGTTTGTACTCATCAGAAACCCTTTTTATTGCAGTTTCAAAGACAGCTTTATCTTTCTCTATCCCAATAAATTTACGGCCAGTCCGCTTACACGCAACTCCTGTTGTTGCCGACCCCATACAATGGTCAAGAACTATGTCGCCAGGCTCTGTATAAGTTCGAACAAGGTACTCCATTAAAGACACTGGTTTTTGAGTTGGGTGAAAGTTTCCATTTCTCCCCACTCTGTTGCTGAATCCAATCACAGAAACAGGGAATCTTGAGCCGTCGTCATCCCATCTTTTTATATTTTTACCACCGTAACATTCTCCGGCTGTATGGCTTGTGGCATGTTTCCTGCGTGTCCTTAAATATTCAGGCACTTTCCACTTTTGAGGAAAATACGGAGCTTTCCCTTTACTAAAAACAAGAACGCTTTCATGTGCCGTTAATGGTCGATGCGCTGCGCTTAAAAAACCTTTCGGGTTGGTTTTCTCATAAATCCATTCATATTTAAAATCATTAGGGTTACTCATCACCAATGCGGAAGTAAATGGCTGCGTTGCCGTTAGAACAATTGGGGCGTTATCGTCCACAACGTTAGGGTAAACCTGCCACAGCTTGTCTAGGTCAACAACAGTGTCCCACTTGCAAGCAGTTGTTCCATATGGCATGTCAGTGATCACAGCGTCAACCAGACCTACCTCTGGCATTACGTCCAAACAATCGCCCAAATAAAGAATACAATCCCCGATAACCACACGCCTTTGGTACGCAATAGAACAAGTCGCTGTACTCTGACCACAAGCACGGCTGGTTTCAGGCTTATTATTTTGGTTTTTCAAAGTTCTTTCTCCGTTCATAATTCCGCGGTTGTTCGCTTGTGGCAGGTAATCTCAACGTTATACTTCCAGTACTTTACCAAGCTGAAGAGCAAAATAATATTTCCCATCTTCTGCGCCCCACTCACTGCGGCCCGGCTTTACCTTGAAACCGTTAAATTCAATCTTAAATTCTGGTGCATTCTTATTGTATCCATTCTTGAAATGGATAATGTCAAAATGTTTGAATTCAACGCAAAAATATCTCATCAAATCGCCAGGCCCATTATGCCTGTTGAATGGGTGGCACAAATCTTCCCACATTTCCACCCATGCCCCCCATTCGAGGCCACCCTGCTCAGTTGAGTAAAGAAACCGCCTAGCCCAATAGTCTTTTATTTCTCTGTACTCTTCTGTTTTTTCACCAGAAAGAATCATATCAAACCATTTCTTTTTAAGAACCAACGGCATCACAATTTTTTGCACCCGACCAGCTGAAGCACCGGGATTTTCTGATTTCTCGAATCGCTCCATAATATTTCGCTTATCATCATTCATTTTGTTTTTATCCGCTTGCCTCTTATGCGTAACCGTCACGAAACAAAATCACCAGCATCAAAAACAACATCAATATTTCCACCAGCAACCTCATTAAAAGCTTTATCAATCAGCACATCAACAAACTCAAAAACTTCTTGACTCCGATCCTGATCACCGCCAGCAGTTTGCACCACATCACGCTGGGCTGCATAAATCTGATGACGGATACTATCCCGCAATTTGCCGGTAAGCGCCGCGACAACAGACCAAGCATCCTCAGCATGCAGCCACAGCCGGTCATCCTCCCGCTTCATCCGAGCAGCCTTTATTTCTGCAATTTCAGCATCAGCCTCGGCCTTTCTCCTGTCAAACTCATGCGATGAGAGCATTTCAGGATTGGCCAACACCTGTTTATTCAATGCCACGCCATAGGTAAGCACCTGGTAACAAGAGACCGCCCCGTCTGAAGCGACTGCAGGAAATCCAGATTTGCAATCCTGATAAAATTTCCCTATAGATACCTTATAACCCTGCTCTTGTAGCCAGTTCCACGCCTTTTTGCGGGTTTTAAATTGTTCATCACTGGTTTTCATGCGAACGCCTCACCTCGTGAAATATACGCACTCCCGAAAACCCGCTTCATGTCGATAACTTTTACTGCAGCATCCATCCGTTCAGTATCGTCCATCCCCGCAGTTGCCACTTGCAGCCTGATCAGTTCCTGTTCAGAAAAAACCACCTCACCCTCTTCAGACAAACGCTCCCACACCTTCCTATCCGTGGTCACATGAAAAGATACACCATTTTCCAGAGTTATCGTTTTATACCCTGCACCAGTACTCTCATCACCAGAAAGAGAATTACCCCGGCCCCCTGCTGGATAACATCCAGGGGACACTGGCAAATCCTGAGAGACAGCCGAAACCAGGCCAGACTCAATCCATTTTGTTATGTCTCCACCATTCTCTGCATATTCACCAGGATCTTTTCCTGAAGGGACCGGCCAATATTTCGCCTGCCTGAAATCTCTGTGCCACATTGCTGCAGCTGCAGGCCCTGGGCCTACTTCACCATTTTTTCCACCATCAGCATCGAGGGAAACCAAAATAACAGGAATACCCTCAAGCTCACGATGTAGTGCAGGAGGAACACCAGTGCCAACAGTACCAAGTGCCACCACCATGACTGCATCGTGTGCAGAAGCGATCGCAATTGCATCAAGCTCGGCCTCAACAATTACAGCACCCCTGATTTTCCCTGATGGCCTGGAAACAAATGGCCCTGTGCCACTGCCTGGAATCCAGTAATATTTAAGATCTGGCAAAAATTTTTCAATATCCGCTTTCGTTCTCCGGACTCTCAACCGATGCACCCCATTTTTTGCTGATGGCGTATGCACCAGCAAGCCTTTTGGCACCCACAATGTTTTTTTCCCGTTATCTGCTGGGGGCAATCCTATTGATTCCCTGTTGACCTGATACTGATGTTCAAGCCAACCGAGATTAAATTTTACAACTGCAGCTGCATCGATTCCACGACCTGCCAACCACTTCAACACACCTTTTTGATTCTGGATGTTTTTTACAGCCTTCCGGGCAAGATCATCGGCCCACACCAGCCATACACTTTTAGGATCTGTTGTTTTAGTCACAGGAAGCACTGCAGGTGATGCCTGGGATCTTCGAGGTGTGAGCGGTTGTCGACGTGGTGGTGTCCATTTTCCAGATCTATCACCCATCCGACACTTACTCCAGGCTGGACAGTTGCTCTGTGGTTTACAATCAATACCTGCTGCGATGTGAGCCTCTGGACATTTTTTCCCCTCAATCTCACGCAGCCAGGTGATAATATCACCCTTAAACTGACAGGAATGACATTTAAAACCGCCATCATCCTGCAGCACGAACTTATCAGATTTTGACGATCCACCGCATTTAGGGCATGGACCTTTCCACCGGCCAGAAGAACGGCGAAGGTTGTTGTCATCTGCTATCTGGGTTATCAAATGTTCCATAATTTACCCCAAGTAATGCTAATCCTTTAAGTCCTTATTAAGTCATATTCTTTAGTACATTGTTATTATTAATAAATAATAACGTTTAGGACTTAATGACTTAATATGTATATATATACGTATAATAAAAATAAAAATAATGAATAAAATTTGTTCCGTGTGCGCACGCCTGCATACCAAGTCCTTAAGTCCTCTTTGTGTTTAAAATGTCGCTACTTCAAAAAGTTACGAGTAGGACTTAGTTAGGACTTGGTAGGACTAGCATGACTTGTGCTCTAAGTATCGCCAGTTTCACCCATTCTTGTGAGTATTTCTGGATTAATTGTGTGCTCAAATACCCATGTCCTTCCTGATAATTTGCTGATATCGTAGCCACGCTCCCGCATGGCTTTGTTGATTGTTTTCATCGCAGGTATCCTTTTTACGTTTGAATCCATGTTTTGCCCCCACCACCAGGAAAATGATATATACATATCCCGGCAGCTTATTTTCCTGGCCGGATCTCCTGGGTGATGTACAAGGCAGTCATCAATAAACTGCCCCATATAATCCTCTTCCCTGGCCAGAGCATCAACACCATCCAGTATTGATTGTGGTGGTGATAACCCAACTTCCTGCCATTCCCTGCAGCCCTCAACCAGCCACCGGAGTATTCCTTGTTTGTTTTCTCGTAGTTTATCTTTTAGATCTGGATCCTTTTTCCGGAAGCGGTCTTTCTGACCTGGGTGTTTTTTCTTTTCCGCATCAACATCATCCACATACATAAAGGGGAATTCTATCCGCAAAAGACGCTGCAGCAGTGCAAAATCACTTGTGAGCCCTGTTGGTAAATGATTTGTGTGGAGGAAAAGAGTGTGTGTCGGAGAGAAAGAAAATTCTGCTGAAAAGTTTGGGCGGCAGGTGATTTTATCCTCACCTGTTAATGATTTCACAGCCTGGGCATCTATTCGTTTGTTTTTATTTGTCTCTGCACCAACAATGATGCGTTTTCCAAGCAACGAATATTTATGCTCTGATGCTGCCGCTGGTGATGGTTCGTTTCGTTGTTCCAGAATCATGCCTGGGTTTATCTCATGATAATAAGGCCCCATCACTTCACCAATCAGGGAAAACATGATTCCTTTACCGTTCCGACCAGGGCCAACAAATACAAATATATTTTGCTCTTTTGTGTTCCCGGTGATTGCATATCCCATGAGGCGTTTGATAAATGCGGCAATCTCTTTTGAATCGCATATTTCCTCAATCACCGCCACCCAATCTGCATAATCAGCGCGTGGGTCATATTCTACATCAATCTGGCGGGTCAGCATATCACCTGGCCTGCCATCAGTAAGAACACCGGTTCGTAAATCAATGACACCATTTTTACAGGGGAGTAACCATTTTTCCTGGTCAAAATCACGCTCCTCACAGGCAAGAGACATATCAACTACTGGTGCCCAATCAAGAGCCTTTGCAACTCCACTTGTTGATCGCAGCCTTTTTGCTCTTGCAACAACACTGTCACGGAATTTTACTTTCCAAAAATCAGAATGTTTTTTTGATGTAATATCCTCTTCTTCTATTTCCCTGTTCATTCCCTCTATGAGCAAATCATATTCCATGGCGCAATATTCAACCTCTGCCACGGTTTTTCTATAAACGTCTTCTTCCCACACAACATCATTCCAGTAATACCACTGCCCTGCAGGTTTACGTGTCACATTGTACAGACATTTTTTTCCATTAAGCGCCGCGAACAAACAACCGTCTCCACGCTCATTCGCTTTTATGCAATCAATCACAAATTGCCTATCAAGGGTTATTTCTTCATCTGGTCCCATCAACGATTCCGCCCGGGCTTCAACTTCTGCTGCAATATCGCTCAAATCATCCATTTGCAATTCTCAATGTTTTCATTATTTCACCGGATTCTATTTTTCAAATGGTGTCAAACGTCGGGGCGCGAACTACC
>Ga0256844_10000089_pt1 | contig 36964 bp, 26 predicted proteins | sample MusselsmetaG_FD_189100 | JGI IMG/M metagenome (GOLD analysis project Ga0256844, IMG submission 189100) | Mussel associated microbial communities from hydrothermal vent at the East Pacific Rise, Pacific Ocean - Mussels | ecosystem: Host-associated > Mollusca > Shell > Unclassified ... | reverse complement strand
ATAGCTTAGATCTTTCACAAAATACAAATTTAACACATTTACAATCTTCTAATAATCAACTGATGTTTCTAGGTATTTCTGCAAATTCATCTTTATTATTATTAAACTGTAACCAAAACCAATTGACTAGTTTAGATGTTTCACAAAATATTAATTTAACAGAATTGCAATGTTCTGGTAATCAATTGACATCTTTAAATGTTGCTACTAATGTATCTTTATACGATTTACGATGTAGCCAAAATCAATTAACTAGTTTAGATGTTTCTCAAAATCTTAGTTTAGGTCGTTTATTTTGTGATTATAATCAACTTATGACAATCAATGTTGCACAAAATTTAATGTTATTTAGTTTACATATTAATGGTAACTTATTACCAAATATAAATGTAAGTCAAAATATATCTTTAACTGATTTGCAAGTTGGTAGTAATCAAATTACAAATATTGATTTAAGTCAAAATGTAAATTTGAATAAACTTTATTGTAATTATAATTATAACTTAACAGTACTAGATTTAAGTAATAATGTACAGTTATTCGCATTATATTGTAGAAGTATTGGTATTACAAGTCTAAATTTAAGTCAAAACCCACTCTTATTTACTTTAGAGTGTAATGATAATGCATTGACCAGTTTAGACTTAATCCAAAATACAGCGTTAAGAAATTTTGAATGCTCTGGAAATCAAATTGTTTCTTTAGACCTAGATTTAAATACAAATTTGGATAAAGTTAAAGCTTCTAATAATAATTTAAGTTATTTTTCTATTAAAAATGGGAACAACAATGATATTGATAATATTAATTTTTCATTGTATAACAATCCTAATTTAACCTGCATATTTGTTGATGATTCATCTTGGAGTAATTCAAATTGGTCACAAAAAGATATAAACTCAACATTTGCAATTAATCAAGCAGAATGTGATGTTTTAAGTCTTGATACAGATAGTGATGGTGTTACCGATGTTAATGAAATTAATATTTATGGAACAGATCCAAATAATCCAGATACGGATGGTGGTGGAGTGTCTGATGGTAATGAAGTATATATTTATGGATCAAATCCTTTAGATCCGTATGATGATGATTTTGATGGAGATGGGTTTACAATCGCAAATGGTGATTGTGATGATGCAAATTATACGGTTTATCCAGGAGCAATAGATATACCTAATAATGGTATAGATGAAGATTGTAGTGGAGCAGACGCAACAGCTTCAATTGAAAATGAATTGTTTTACAATAATTTATCAATCTATCCAAATCCAACAAATAATAAAATCACAATAAAGACCAATATAGTTTCAATTTATAGAATATTCACTATTAATGGTCAAAAAACTTCAGAAGGGACATTGAAAGATGGGGAAAATGAGTTGGATATTGAAAATCTAGTGAATGGTGTTTATTTTGTGCATATTAATTCAGGTAATAGTTTCACTATTAAAAAATTAATAGTACAAAAATAGTTATTAGTTTATTGCATAGTTAATTTTGAACTGCTGAGTGATTTTTAAATAATAAATTAAAGTAGGTAACAATAACAGATGTTTTTGTATCTACTAAAAACAATAAAACATAAATTATGAAAACATTAAAGAAACAAAGTATTATTGTGTTTAGCTTATTATTAAGTTTTACATTATTATTTACATCATGTAAAAGTGATGAAAACGACAATCCAACACCAGAAGAAAATGATTTTTCTGAGTATTGGGGTGCAATGGTTACCCGAGATTTCATGGGTAAAATTGTAGATGAAAACAACAACCCTTTAAGTGATGTACAAGTAGAGATTGGAAATGATATGACTACAACCGATGATAATGGAATTTTTATTATTAACGGAGCAAGTGTACACGAACGATTTGCTTATATAAAAGCAAAAAAAGCTGGATATATTAATATGTCTCGATCTATGATACCAAAATCTGGTACTAATTATGCAGATATAAAAGCAATGGCAGAAGAGTTAGTTAACCTTATCGCTTCAGGTTCCGATAGTGAGGTGAATTTAACCGATGGAACTACCATAAAATTTGATGGAAATTTTAAAGATGAAAATGGAAATGCCTATTCTGGAAATGTTAGTGTTGCGGTTAATCATTTATCGCCATCCGATCCAGATGTAGAAAGAAAAATGCCAGGTATGTTATATGCGCAAAATGCCAATAACGAAGAGCGTATTTTAGAAACTTACGGAATGGTAAATGTTGAATTACGTGGTTCAGGAGGTGAAAAATTAAATTTAGCCGATGGACATACAGCAACCATTGAAATTCCTGTAGATGCTTCACAACCAAATGCACCAAATACCATAGAATTATGGCATTTTGACGAAGAGAAAGGCTATTGGATAGAAGATGGTACCGCAACCAAAATAGGAAGTAAATATGTTGGTGAAGTTTCACATTTTTCTTGGTGGAATTGCGATGCGCAATTTCCAACAATTACTTTATGTTTAAACATAGAAGATACTAATGGAGATTCTATTTACGGTGCTGTTGTTATATTAAGTTCTTCAAGTACTTCACCAAGAAATGGATATTCTGATGGTAATGGAGAAATTTGTGGTTTAGTACCCGCAAATGAAGTTTTAACAATGGTTGTTAATGATCCTTGCGGAAATCCAGTTTCTACTACTACTATTGGTCCATTTTCAACAAATACAAATTATGGTGTGGTAACAATCCCCGCTTTAACAACAAGTGTTATAACTGGTACTTTATTAGATTGTAATAATAACCCTGTAACCGATGGTTATGTAATACTACATTATAATCTATATGACGAATTAATTTTTAATATTACAAATGGTAGTTTTTCTTTTACAACAGCAGCTTGTAATAGTTTAACAAATTTCACATTAGAAGGTATTGATCAAAATGGTTTTGAGACAAGTGGAGAAGTAAGTTATTCATTTACACCACCAACTACCAATATTGGGAATTTAATAACGTGTAATGCTATTGATGAATACATCACTTATCAAATAGATAATGATGTCCCAATTACCAATATTGATGTTAGTCATCAAGGAAATGCTTCTGGCTTTATTGTTTCTGGTGGAGGTTCTCAATTTGTTTATATACAATGTAATAGTATTGCTACTGGAGTTTATAATAGCCCAGATTTTGATTTGTATGAATTTTGGGATAGAAGCTTTAATGTACCTACAAATATTCAGTTTACATTATCAAATTATGGATCTAATGTTGGAGATTACATAGACATGACTTTTAGTGGAACTTATACAGATGGAAATGCTATTGTAAAAAACATTACAGGTACTATACATGTAAAAAGAGATAATTAAAAATATTATTTTTATATAAATTGAAGCAGCTTTTAATTTTTTTTCAAAAGCTGCTTTTATGTTTATCGAACCAAAGCTATGGTTAATAGAATAAATAGCTAGGTTAATCAAATCATCATTTTATAACAATAACAATATAATTATTTTTATTTTTTAATAATATCAGTCTTATGAAAAATTACTTTTTACTAATTTCACTATTATTTAGTTTATTTGGATTTTCCCAATATACAGCAATACCAGACTCTAATTTTGAAAATGCCCTTATTTCTTATGATGATATACCCAATGATGGGCAAGTACCAACTGCTAATATTAATACGATTACTAGTTTAAATATTAATTTAAAAAACATCTCGAATTTAACAGGGATTCAAGATTTTATAAGTTTAATAACTCTTGAGTGTAACTATAATAATCTTACTAGTTTAGATTTAACTTCTAATAATAATTTAACAACAATTAATTGTCATCATAATAATTTAAGCAGTTTGAATTTAACTAATCTTTCTTCTACAATTATTAATTTAAGAACAAATAACAACCCTAATTTAAAGTGTGTTAAAATAGATGATTATTTACAGTTTTTTACAGGAATCAATATTCTTACACTAGATTCTTGGACAAATATTAGTGAAAATTGTGGTGAAATGATACCAGATGATAATTTTGAAACTTATTTAGAAACTCATGATGCCAATGGAAATTCTGTTCCGCTAGGTGATCCAACAAGTATGGGTAATGGTATTATGTTAGATGGTATAGTACCAACAGCCAGCATTGCAAATGTTATCACGTTAAATATACCTAATCTAGGTATTTATAATATTATTGGTATTGAATATTTTGCTAATTTAGAAACATTAAATTGTTCTAGTAATTTAATAAGTATTATTGATATTACTCAAAATACTGCTTTAAGAGTATTTAGTTGTGCATATAATATAATTTGGTCTAGTGTTGATGTATCTTCCAATATTAACCTATTCCATTTAAACGTACGAGATAATAAAATAGACTTTATTGATATTACTCAAAATACAGCACTTACTTTTTTTAATGCTAGTAATAATGACATACCAAGTTTTAATGTAACTCAAAATAATTTACTTACTTTTTTAAGTGTTGATAATAATTTTCTAACAGATATTGATGTAACTCAAAACTTAGATTTGGTGACTTTTACTTGTGATTTTAATTATATTACAAGTTTAGATTTTTCATTACACTCTTCTTTAGAGCAGTTGAGTGCAATTAATAACGAATTAACAGATTTAAATGTAAAAAATGGTAACAATATAAATTTTAGTATTTATTGGTCTACGGATAATCCAGATTTAACATGCATTATTGTTGATGATTCTACTTGGAGTGACACAAATTGGTCTAGTTTTAAAGATACTACTTCAGCTTTTGTTAATAGTCAAGTGGCGTGTAATGCCTTGGCAATTGATGATAATTTGTTAGATAATTTGTCTATTTATCCAAACCCAGCAAAAAATAATATTCAAATAAAAACAGATAATGTTTCGGAATATCAAATAGTATCTTCTAATGGTCAGTTAATTCAAAAAGGAAGGTTTCAAGAAGGTCTTAATGCCTTAGATAGTTCTACTTTTTCTAATGGAATATATTTTATAAAAATAAATTCTGATTTTAATCAAACGGTTTTAAAGTTCATAATAGAAAAATAATAATGAAGTTGTTAGTTTTCCACAAATTTGAGTTTAGTAATAAATGATAGTTTGTGGTTTTAACTTTTAAGGAGTAAACTGAAAATCCTTTATCAAAGAGTAGGTAAAAAATATTAACTATGAAGAACATAATTTATATATTCCTAATTGTTTTTTCAACAGGAATAATGGCTCAATCTGAGAAAGGTTTTAATTTGAGTCTTTCATCGGGTATAACAATGCCTATAGGTGATTATCAAAAGTATACCAAAGATGGAGAAATTGTTGATATTGGATTTCCTCTAGAATTTTATGGCTATTCAAAAGAAAGAACAGGTAAATTTCAGTTTAATATTGATGCTACTTATCAATTTGGAAGCTTAGGAGCTGGTATTAGTTATGGACAGTTTACACATGAGATATCTACTTTAAAGTATGATATTAATCTACCAACACTTATAAAAGGAGGAGATATTAAAGGTAATTATTATGGTTTAGGACCTAATTATGGTTTTTCTCTAGGGAAACTAGGTTTAGTGACTTCTTTTAGAGTTGGGATGATGAACTTAGATATAGTAGATTTTAAAGGTAGTTATAATGGTGATGATACCGTTGAACCGGTAACAATTATTTCAACAACTATCAATTCAGAGGCTAATGAAACATTAATGTATAGTTCTTTTGGAGTTAAGTTATCGTATCCGGTGATTAATAATTTGAATTTATTTATTAAAGGAGATTATTTTACCACATTTGGAGATGGAGTTAAGGTTGATGACAACTTCTATTTGCCTTTTGATATGGATAATAATCAAGAAATAACAATTGCAGATGTAGAACATTTTACATTAATAGATTATGAAAAAAATGAAAGTAGATATATTAAACCTCAAATGCTTAATATTGGAGTAGGTATAACGTACACTTTAGAAAAAAGAAAGGTAGGTAGAAATCCCCAAACAGGAGAAGAAATTAAAATTACGGAACAACAGGAGCAAGATGAAAACGGTATTATTTTTAACTCTAGTATACTAGAAAAAAGAAAAGAAAACCCAGTTAAAAATTGTTTAAAGGTTATGCAACCAAGTAATGGTAGTAGTCATAATATAAATGATGATTTAAAAATAAATATAAAAGTTAATAATGGTAATTCAAAAAAATCAATTAATCCAATTGTAAAAGTTTATAAAGTTTCAGATGATAACGACTATTGGAATAGAAAAGAGAATTTAGGATTATTAAAAAACACTGAAGATCCAACATTGTTTTGCCAAGGTTTTGAAAAAGAGAACAAGTATCTTGCTAAAGACGGAAGTACTCTTGCCTTTGTAAAAGAAGTAAAAGCCTCTTCATTTAAAAAAGATAAGGCTAATGGTAATATAAATACATATATAATAAAGAAAAACACCTTAAGCGAAGGTTCATATAAATTGGTAGTAATAAACGATTGTGGGGCATCTTCATCTAATTTTATGTTAAAAAGTGCTAGTTGTGGGTCAAATGATGCAACTGTAAATGTTTCTTGTGGTGATTGGGTAAATGGAGAGCTTACCTATACAATTTCAGTAACATTTAATAATGTATCATCATCTGTACAAAGTTGTACTACAAGTATGAATAATGTAACCTCATCAACAGGTTCAATCAATTCTGTTTCAACATTACCAACTATAATTCCGGCTAATGGTAACTCATCAACAGTAACCTATACTTATACTCCAAATACTATAGGAGCAACTTCTGCCGATTTTTTCTTTACAGGAATATGGAATGATGGTAATAGTAACACCAGTAATTTTCATAAAATAGAAGACCTGCCAAATTGTATATGCGATTTTTGTGAAACAGCTTTAGAAATGCAAAGTGGAAATAATCCAAATGCAACATATGATATTAGAGGTAACTCATTGTCAATTCATCAAGGCTGGTGGAATACAAATAGCTCTGCAGGAACTATTGTTGGTGCAAAAGCAGAAATTATTAGTTTCCAACGAAAAGTTAGTGACGAATGTATGAAATGTAATAAAGATGCTAATTTATGGGGTAACTTTATTAGTGGAAACCTTGACCAAACAAACGGTTCATTTGCAGACGCAAATAATGGAGTAACAGGTAATACACATCACACATTATATTTTAACGAAATTGAGACAAATCCATCAGCTTTTGATTTAAATATAGCAATTCCTCCACTTTCAACATTAAAATGTTGTTGCGAAAGAATTAAAATATTAATAAGGTACACTTATACATTTAAAGATAAAAATGGCGAATGTAAAATGTGTAGTGCTGTATTTAAATATAGTTTTCAAAAAGGAAAGTGTCCCATGATTATATATATAGATGATTTCAATATTCTAGATCATCTCAAATTTCCAGATGATCAAAAAAAACAACCTTAATTAACACACTAATTTGAGACAATAATAAATTCAAAAACTAATAGAATGAAAAATATAATTATAAAAACAAAATATCTTTTATTGCTTCTGCTTACAATAAATGCACACGCACAACTTCCATTACAATATGGTGATGCTGTAGTTACTCATAGTAGAGTAAATAATACAGCTTCAAGTAATGCTATAGTAGTAAGAACTATTAAAAGCAGTAATACTTCTACAGCTCCATTAGGAGTAAATTGGAACACAGCAACAATGGTTCCTTCTAGCACAAAACCAGTCAATTGGAATGCTCCTAATTGGACATACAATAATTTAGGGGCAGTATTTGGTATTACCTTAGATACTCAACCCAACCCTAATATATATGTTTCAAACAATCAAATACACAGTGGGTCCCAAACTAACGGATCTAAAGTATGGAGGTTAAATGGAACTACAGGAGCACATACATTGGTTTATAACTTTAATAATAATAATAAATCTTTAGGGAACTTAAAATATAAAAAAATTGGAGGGATAGATAATATATATGTTTCTAATTTTGATAATGGGAATATAGAACGGTTAACAGGTAACACAAGTACAGCAACACCTTGGGCAATACAACCTGCATTTAATCCTAAATTTGGTTTAGCAGTAGATGACCCAGATTTTGTGCCTTATGGTTTAGCAATAAGAAATATGGCAGGTAATACCTTTAGGTTGTATTATGCAAAAATAAGTTTAGTAGCACCTTACCGTACTAATGAAATATGGTCAGTAGCTCTTGATTTGTCTGGTAATATTCTTGCACCAACAGAGCAACAAGAAGTAATAGATGTTAGTTTACTGAATACCTATGCATACACCGTAATAGCTGATATAGCTTTTACCAACGATGGAAACAAAATGCTTCTAGGTCAGCAAACGTTAAAGTCAGGATTCACTCTTTTTGCACATAGTTCAGCTGTTGTAGAGTTAGTTTTTGCAGGAGGAAATAATTGGATAAATAGTCCTAATACCTTTCCTGCAGGAAAAAACCATCCTCCATTTAGTATTTTTGAAACCAGTTGTACAGGAGGAATTAGTTATTCCGATAATGTATTACAAGGAACTTCAAACCAATTTTCTTGTGATACTACAGTAGCATTTAGTAGTGATTTTATTTATTGGAGTGACCCTCCACCATATAGAAATGTCTATGGAGTGCAGTTTATGAGTACTATCCCGGGTAATACGCGTAGCAACTCAATAATTATAGATCAAGATGATGCGATAACAAGTGGTGGTAATAATGATAAAAGTCAACTGGGAGATATTGAAGTATATAAAAATCCACAAGCATGCTCTCCTCCTTGTAATTGTGGTATGTGGGATAGTATAGATTATATGCAGAATAATAATTGGTGGGTAAATACTAACAACACAATGCCGCCATTACCAGTATTAACATACAACAAAGGTCAAGTTTCGGGTATATTATTTACTCATTATACCTGTAGTGGTAACTGTAATGCAACATTTGATTATTCCTTAATAAATAGTTCAGGTAATGTTTTGTTAGAAAGGGAAAATGTTACGACAATAGAACTAATTTCTCAAAATGGGTTTAATAAATTAGATTGTGGAAGTTATGCAATAAATATTACACCAAAATGTGGTAATTCTATTTGTGAGCCAGTACAAATACCATTAGTTATAGTGTGTCCACCAGAATGTATTGATTGTGGAGGTAATGCAAAAGTAGAAACCGTAGGTAACCCTGTATATTCCAACGGAATGTTAAATGTTAATTTAACATTAGCTAATGATAAACCTGTTTCAGAAGTACGTGTTTTAGTAGAAGAATTTAGAATTACTTCAGCAAACGGAAACGAAAATTGTATTTTATGTAAAAATACACCAAAAACATGGGGTAGTGTGCAAACAGCTTCTTTATCAGGTGTTAACGTAGCATTAAGTAATATACCAACTATCGATAATAGAGAAATAGTTTTTAATAACAATGGTTTAATTAATTTAAACCCTACAGGTAGTTTAGTACTAAATTTGGCAATGCCTAATCAAACAGGTTTAGACTGTTGTACAATTAAAGTAGAGCTTTGTTTAAAAGTAATTATTAGAGACATTTTTTGTTGTGAAAAAGAAGTATTAAAATGTTTTACTTTCGAATTAAATGAGAAATAAAAAGAAATATTACAATAACAGCAGTATTATAACTGCTGTTATTATTATGGTTTGTTTTGTAAGTATAACTGCTCAAAGCCAAACATTTAAAGCAGGACGAGTTCCTTTGTTTGATTATATGAATAATTATTATATACAAGAAACACCTATACAAGTACATGGTTTACCAAATAGTATTAATCAAAATTTTGGAGTAGAAACTATACAGTTTACAATACACCATCCAAGAACTAGTGATTTAAAAATTCAATTACAAGCTCCAGATGGAACGACTATTTGGGTTTCTAATAGAAATGGAGGATTATATGGGAAAGATTATATTAATACAAAATTTAGTCAATATGGCGAACATGGGTTAATTAATAATGCAAAAAATCCTTTTACAGGAAATTATATGCCAGATGGACAAATATCTTATTTTAATAACGGACAGAACCCAAACGGTACATGGAAGTTATTAGTAGAAGATTTGAAAGAAGGAAAAATAGGTGTATTAGATAGTGTAAGTATTTCTTTTAGTAATAAACCGGCTTTTATCATTAAAAAAAAGAAATGTTCTATGACAAACCCTCAATTGTGTAGTTGTGCAAAAGACAATTGTGAGTTACTACCAGATTTGGTTATTGTTCCCTCTTTTTCAAAAACTCAAATTAAAGAATTTTCAAAAGATGATTTACAATATCCAGGGCAATTAAAAATTGCAGTAGCTATTGGCAATATAGGGTTAGGTCCCTTAGAAGTAGCTCCAAATGATACAATAAAAGGAAATTGCTGTAATAAAAAGCCGAAGGAAACTAAAGATAACAAAAGATATGATTTATATCAAAAAATTTATTCAAAGGTAGGAGATAAATTTACATCTAGAAAAGTAAAAACAGGAACAATCTATTACGAAAGTATGGCAGGACATCAACATTATCATGTAGATGATTGGATAGAAATGAGAATTGTAAATAAGGCAGGAAAAGTAATGTGTAAAGGAGCTAAAGTTAGTTATTGCCTATTTACTACAGGAATGCTTTACGAAAATGATAATAGTAGTATTATTAATGGTAAACAATATGGCACAAAAATGACAAATTATGCATTAGGAGATTATTTTACATGTTCCTTAGAAAAGCAAGGTATTAGTGTAGGTGGGTACGATTATTACGGTATGATGTATGAAGGTCAGTATCTTCAATTACCCAAAGGATTTAAAAATGGAAATTATTTTTTAGAAATAGAAATAGATCCAGAACATAAATATCAAGAAAGTGATAGAACTAATAATACTTTTAGAATGCCAATAACAATAACAAAACAAGGAGTACCCCATTTTTAATAAAAACAACCAATTATGAGAAACACAATAAAAACAATAGCAATAATATTTTTAACAATTATAATCTTTAGTTGCGATCAAAATGATGACGTAAGTACACCTGTAAATCAATTTACAGTAAGTGGAACAAGTTATGATACACCAAACTGTTATATCGAATATGATATAGATGGTAATGACCAATTTAATTTATTTTTTACAGATGGTAGAATGTATGTAAATGAACCACATGTAAATGGATCTTCTAATGAGTATTTATTTTCAATCGATACAAGTAATTTAGTTTTCTTTAATATTAAAGAAGCAGATAATCCATCAATTACAATACCTCAATATCCAAATATTGTGCCTGGAACATCTTATATAGGTAGTGATAGTGATACAGTTATTATGCATAGTTTTAGCATGAATTCACTTACACCAATTTTTAATTACAATGGTTTTGAATTTGGCGAACCAGATTCAATAGGAGGAGGAGTTGCACATCAACCTATGCCAGGAAATACTAAAACAATAACTATAAATTCATTCAATTTTGACACAACAACACAAACTGGTAATATTAATGTAGATTATCAATTTTTAGATTCATTAGGAAATTCAATTATTGGTCATTATGAAGGTAGCTTAGGAGTAATATTTGATTAAACATTAACCATAATAAAATTAACAACATGAAAAATAGTATAATAACCATAATTTTAGTACTTATGTTTGTGTCATGTGATACAAATGATAATAATGATCCTACGGTTGATTGTGATGTAAATTTTTACATTATGACATCACCATCTGCAGATCAATTTGTAGGAAATTTAAATATTACAAAATATCAAAAATCCGTTAATCTTTCTACACCAGTTTCTGTAATATCTAACCATTCATTTATGCCAGGTAGTGGAATTTTAACATTACCATCTTCAACAGTAAATACAAATTCTGGAGAAATAGTGTATCAATTCTCTGAGAGTAATGGGTTTTATTCTTTTGATATTAATTCCAATGTAGTAGTAAATACAAGTAATTCTAATGGAGGAACTCATGCAGAATTTTTAGGAAATAATTTACGTTTTTTAACGGTTTCTTGGCCTGTTTCTGTATCTGGATATGTTCAGTCTGGAGATATAACTATTATTGATTCTTCAGGAAATACGATTAGTCAAAATCAAAATTTTGATTTTAGTAATTCAGGTTTACCTTATGTACATAAAATTATATCCACTTCAGATAGTCAAAATAAGTTGTATTATTTAGCCAATACAAAACTTATAATCTATGATGAGGTTTCCGATACTTGGACAGATTATCTTTTAGAAACATTTAATGAAACAACTAATAAAATATTATTTAAAGGAGTTGAATATGTTGGTAATAATACATTGTATGCACTTAGAAGTGATATTACCGATGTTAATAATGTTACTTTAGATTTGGTAAAAATTGATTTGAATGGTAGTACGCCACAAATTACTATACTGAAAGATTTAACCAATGTATTAAGTGTTTCTGTTACAGATTATTTCACTACCTTTAAAAGTGACTTAATTAGTTCCTCTTATGACTCCTGTGATGACAGTTATTATTTTTCATTAGTAGATATGATTTCGTTGACCTCTGCTAATTCTATTTTGTTTGAAATTAAATTAGTTAGCGATGTAGTAAACGAATATCCAGTAAATGGAGAATTTATTTATGGGATTAATAATTATTAATATCTTCGCTACTTATATAAATTGTTAATGATTCAAAAAAAACTCCATATTACATTACTACTAATCCTAATATGGAGTTTTTCTTTTGCGCAACAATACACCAATTATACTACAAAAAATGGTTTGCCAAGTAATCACGTATATAGAATAACACAAGATTACAATGGTTTTATTTGGTTTATTACCGATAAAGGTATGGTGAAGTTTAATGGGACTGAATTTAAAAAATACACTATCAGAGATGGATTGCCAACTAACGATATTTGGAACATTGCTGCAACACCAAATGGTAAAGTATGGTATTTTTCTAAATCTCCAAAATTAGGTTATATTGATAATGATAGTATTTACGCTTTTCCTAGCACAATTAAGGGTGAAATATTAAATCCAATGAATAGAGATGTTGTTGGTAATCAGATTACGTTTAATAATTCATTTTCTCATTATCAATTGGAAAATAATCAATGGAAGCCTTATAATAATTTTGGTTCGTTTTCAAAACATAAAAAATATAAAACAAATTTAATTCATTCTAAATTAGCTAGGTTTGAAACCTCTAATGATGATGATTTTAGTTATTTGTTTTTTAATAAAAATAATGAGGTAGTCAAAAAACTTAAAATAAATTTAGAAATTAGATTGTCGCATACTCGTGGACAAATAAACGATAGTATTTATATTTGGTTGTCTGATAAATCATATTCTGTAATTAACTTAAATAATTATTATTTTAAGACTACTTTTTTTAAGGATGCTATAAATATTGAAGAGTCTAAATACGTACGTATGCATGTAGTCAATAATCAAATTCAAATTACAGGGAAGGGATTTGTTTCAAAATTAGATAAAAATTATAATTTAATAAACACACATTATATTCCCAATAAATTAAAAGCACATTTCTCATTTATTGATAAACAAGATAATTTATGGATTGCTACTTTTACTAATGGTGTTTATAAATCACCTAATTCCAAACAACACGCTGTTTATGATTTGATTAATGAAAAAGTTGGAAAAATCAAAAAAATAGATAACCGTCTAATTGTTCCTGTTTTAGATAAAGGTTTTTATCAATACGATAGTATCACGAAACATTTTATAATCTATCGAAAAGAAACTAGTTATCCATATGGTGTATTTGATATAAAAGAGTTAAACAAACAGTATTATATAACTTCCAATAAGATTTCTACCATTCATAATGGTAATGGATATACATTGTACGCTCCAGAGACACACAATTATTTTAATGAAACAGCCAGACAGTTGGTCTTTCATAAAAATTATTTATATGGTAATTTTACTGCTGGTTTAAATAAATTAAATGTAGAAGATCTTAGTCTAAATAAAGAATATTTAATTAACGGAATACGGACACTTATTTCATTTAAAAATGAACTTATTATTGCTACATCAAATGGTTTAAAAATACTTAAAAATGATAGTATACAAGTCTTGAAATTTAACAATGAAGATCTCAATTTCAACAAAAAACCTATTTTAAGCTTAAAAAAAATAGATTCTAATTTTTTATTGGTTGGTACCGATTCGTATGGTGCTTATATTACAGATTTAGATAAAGCAACATTATTAAAAGAAACAGCATATTTGAGTGTAAATGATACTTATATTGAAAACAATAATTTATGGCTAGCAACTGATAATGGTGTTTTACATTATAAAAAAAATAAAACGGATTATATATTTATCAACATCTATAATGAAAATGACGGTTTGCTCTTAAAAAATGCAAAATCGGTTTATGTAAATAATAATGAATTAATAGTGAGTAGTAATTCAGGTGTTGTAACTATTCCAATAATGAAAAGTAATAATAAACCTTTATTGGATATTTACATTTCTCATTTTAACTATAATAATAAAGCTATTACTTCAAAAAATGTTAAGTTCACTAAAAATAACATTGTAAATTTTGATGTTTCAAGTATAGATTTTTCTGAAAACACTGATTTATTTTATGAATATCAATTGCTTCCCATTCAACAAAAATGGATTTCTACAAGTTCTAAACATATTTCGTTTAATAATTTACAACCAGAAACTTATGAGTTGCGTATTCGTTCAAAAGATAAAACAAATTTTCTATATTTTGAAATATTACCTCTTTGGTACCAACGTTTAATAACTAAAATTATTTTTGGGTTATTGTTTCTTTCTTTTTTAATTACTGTGGTGTTATTTATTAGAAAAAGAGAATTAAGTAAGCAAAAAAAGAAGCTAAATGCGCAAAAAAAATTAGCCGATTTTGAACTGCACGCTTTACGAAGTCAAATGAATCCACATTTTGTGTTTAACTCATTAAATGCAATACAATATTATTTAACAAAGAATGATGTTGAATTATCTGAAAAGTATCTAGTAAAATTTGCTAGATTGATAAGGATGTTTTTTGATTTTTCTAGAGAAAAAAATATTTCTATTGAAAAAGAAATTAAACTTTTAAAAGGATATTTAGAAATTGAAAAAATGCGATTTGGAAAATATTTTAATTTCAGATTTATTATTGATGATAAATTAAAATTATCTAATATTAAAATTCCTACTATGTTATTACAGCCTATAGTTGAGAATGCTGTAAATCATGGTGTTTTTCATAAAGGAGGAAAAGGATTGATTGAAGTTGAATTTCAAAAAATTGATTACAATATTTTTAAAGTTATTATATCAGATGATGGTGTTGGTTTAAAAAAATCAAAAGAGATTCAAAATAAATCTTTAAAAAATAAAGATAGTAAATCTAAAACAAGATCAAGTCATGTTATTAAGGAGCGAATCGAATTATTAAACCAGTCAAAAAAATGGAAAATAGAATATAAATTATCAGATAATTCTAATGCTTTAACAGGCACAACTGTACAACTAATCTTTACTGAAATAAATGAATAAAATAAAAGCCATATTAATAGATGATGAAGAAAAAGCTTTAAAAGGTCTTGCTTTGAAGATAGAAAAATATTTTGAAGAAATTGAAATTATTGAGTTATGTAATGATCCAAGAAAAGCTATTGATATAATTAATAACTCTAAACCAGATATTATTTTTTTAGATATTGAAATGCCCGTATTAAGTGGATTTGATGTTTTAGCAAAAATTAATAATCCAAATTTTGAAATTATTTTTGTAACAGCATATAATAATTATGCAATTGAAGCTATAAAAAATTGCGCTATTGGTTATATAGTAAAACCAATTGATAATGATGAGCTTAAGCATGCAGTAAGGAATGCGATTAAAAGCATAAACAAAAAAAGTGCATTAGAAAAAAACATACAATTATTGATGAATTTAGGTGATAAAAATTTGCAATCGAGTATTGCTGTGCCTTCTCAAAAAGGTTTAAGTTTTATTAAAATTGAAAAAATTATTAGATTTGAAGGAGTAGAAGGTTATACTAGAATATATTGTATTGATGAAAAACCATTTTTAAGTTCTTATAGTATTGGTAAGTTTACAAAAATGATACAAAATAATTTTTTCTTTTTATGTCATAAATCACATTTTATAAATCTTAACTTTATTAAATCAATTTTTAATGAGGGATCTATTGAAATGATTGATAAAAGTACAATATCTTGTGCGCGTTCTAAAAGGAATGAATTAATTGAAAAAATGAAAAAATTATAGATTTTTGTTTTTTTCTTCAATCCATTTAGAAAGATATTTGGTGCTTTTTAAAGTATGATGAATTAATATAGAGCCTAAAAAATTATTAGACCTATGTTTATCTAAATTTAATAATAAATAACCAATTTTATTAATTATATTTTTTTTGAAATTATCTTTATTGTATAAAGTATTTATAATTTTAAATCCATTTTGTTGAGACTTATACCAAATATTTTCATTTTGATATAATTTAATTGAGTTGTTGCAAAAATCATTAGTATTATCTGTTATAAAACCATTCCAATCTAAATCATTATGCATTGCTTCTGCTCCTATTTTAGTTGTAATATTTGGTGTTCCAAATAACATAGCTTCTGTTAGTTTACCTTTAATACCTGCTCCAAAACGTAAAGGAGCTAAGCAAACTTTATATTTTTTTAATTCATTTAAGTTATTTAGTTTTCCTTTGATGAAAAAACGTTCTTTTTCATTATTTAATTGCAATACTTTTTGCTGTGTATATGCACCAAATATATGTAATTCTGCTTTTGGTAATTGTTTTGAAATGATAGGCCAAATATCTTTTTTTAAATATTTAACAGCATCAAAATTAGGGTTGTGTAAAAAATTACCTATAAAATAAAAGTTTTCTCTTTCATTGTAATTTGGGAGTTTATCAATTTCAATTTCGGTTATTTTGTCAAACAAAAAAGGAATGTAATGTAAAAGACTATCATCAATTTTAAAAATATGTTTTAACAAATCTATTTCATAAGTAGAAATAATTAATGATAAATCACAACGTAAAATACTTGCTATTTCACGTTTAGATATGTCTGATTTTAATAGATCTATTTCCTTAAATTCTTTATTGTTTTTATATGCAATTTCTCGAGTTTTTCTAAGGCAATGTAAATCTTCAGTATCTAAAATTAAAATAGTATTTGGTGAAATTTCATTAACACGCCAACCAAATTGTTCTTCAATAATAAATCTATCAAATATTACAATATCAGGTTTTAAATCTGTAATAAAAGTGTCAAAATTAGAGTTGTTAAGTTGTATTTTAACTGAATCAATTCCTAAATTATTTAAATTAACAGCATTTTCATTATTAATTGAAGTACTGGCGTAAGTAATTTTACAACTTTGAGACTGAAATACATCAATAAGTTGTAGCATTCTACTTCCAGCTGCAGAAGAATTAGGTTCTACCCAAACAGAAGAAATTATTAAGATGTTTTTTGTTAAAATAAATTTAATATTTAAAATTCAACATTTAAAATTAAATGTTACTCCACCAATTTGTTTAAAGTATATTTAATTAAACCTTCAACAGCTTTGTATGGATCTGCACTAAAAGTACCATTAGCTCTATTAGCAATAATACAATTCATAGAAACAGCTTTATGACCTAATAATTTTGCTAGTCCATAAATTGCTGAAGTTTCCATTTCTAAGTTAGTTACTTGAATACCATTAAAATCAAACGAATCAATTTTGTTATTTAAATCATTATCTTGTATTGCTAAACGTAATATTCTTCCTTGAGGTCCATAAAAACCACCAGCAGTACCAGTAATACCAGTAAAAATTTCATTAGAAGCTAATTTATCTTCAATTTCACTATTATTAGCTACTATATATGGTCTAGATTTTCTAGAGCTATAGTCAGTATGTTTAATAAAAGCATCTTCCATTTCTTTTTCAAGAACATGTTCACAGTCATAGGCATGAAGCATTCCATCAAAGCCTAATCCGTATTTAGCTAATACATAGCTATCCACAGGGATATCTGTTTGTAATGAACCTGAAGTTCCAATTCTAACTATAGTTAATGATTTGTGCGTGTCTTTTACGGTTCTTGTTTTTAGGTCAATATTTACAAGAGCATCTAATTCATTTACGACAATATCAATATTGTCAGGACCAATACCAGTAGACATAACTGTTATTTTTTTTCCTTTTAGAAAACCAGTAATAGTTCTAAATTCTCTTTTTTGAGTTTCAAACTCTATAGAGTCAAAATGTTTTGCAACTTTTGGAACTCTGTTTTGATCTCCCACAAAAATTATAGTATCACCTATATTTTCAGGGTGTAAATTTAAATGATATACACTTCCGTCAGGATTTAGTATTAATTCAGATTCAGCTATTCTTTTCATTTTAATACATTTTAAAAATAGACAACGAAATTACAAAAAATAGGATAAGTATATCAATAAAATCATATTATTTTATCAAATAAAATATTAACACTATTTCGTTAATAAAAACTTAATATATAGAAGTTTAAACGTATAGTTTCAACTATTTTTGTAAAATAATCATTAAAAACAAATAACACAATGAAAAAAAATTTACTTATTATTTTCTTATTGATGTTGAGTGCCTTAGGGTTTTCTCAAACTACTACTTCATCAATGAGTGGAACAATTTTAGACGATACTGGTGAGCCTTTAGCAGGAGCGAGTATTTTAGCAATTCACACGCCTACTGGTTCAAAGTATGGTTCAGTTTCTCAATTTAGTGGTAATTATGCCATTAGAAACATGAAAGTTGGAGGTCCTTATACAGTAACTGTTAGTTATGTAGGATTTCAAAATCAAAAAATAAAAGATGTTTACTTGCAATTAGGGCAAACATTTAATTTAAATGTAAAAATGGCACAAGCAGGTGAAGAACTTGAAGCTGTTGTTATTGATGTAAAAAAGAATGGTACATTTAGTAGTGGTAGAACAGGAGCAGAGACTTCTTTAGGTTCAAAAGAACTTAAAACAATGCCTTCTATTTCACGTTCTGCAGCAGATTTCTACAGATTAGACCCTTCTTCAAGTGGAGGTTCTTTTGGAGGAAGAAATGATCAATTTAACAACTTTACATTAGATGGTTCTATCTTTAATAATCCTTTTGGATTAGATGCTGCTACTCCTGGAGGACAAACAGGATCATCACCAATTTCTATTGATGCTATTGATCAAATTCAAGTATCAACTGCACCTTATGATGTTTCTATGTCTGGATTTACTGGTGCTGCTGTAAATGCAGTAACAAAATCTGGAACAAACGAAGTTGAAGGAACTATTTATGGTTTCTACAGAGATCAAAGTTTAACAGGCTCTAAAGTAATGGGTGAAGATATTTTTGTTCCAGAACTTAAACAAGTACAATATGGAGCAAGTCTTGGTTTCCCGATAGTTAAAAATAAAGCATTTTTATTTATGAACTTTGAAAAAGAAGATAGAGTTGATGCTGGTTCTAACTGGGTTCCAAATAATGGTGATGCTACACAAGGAATTAACGAATCTTCAGTTTTATTAAGCGATATGCAAGATGTTCAATCTGCATTAGCAGCTTTAGGATATGACACTGGTAAAATTCAAGGTTTTACTCATGAATCTGGTTCAATAAAAGGAATTGTAAAATTAGACTGGAATTTAAGTGATAAGCATAAATTAGCTTTAATTTATAATTTCTTAGATGCATCTAAAGAAAAACCTGCACATCCAACAGCTATTGCTCCAAGAGGACCTGACTTTAATACATTGCAGTTTGAAAATTCTGGATATCAAATAAATAATAAAATTCAATCTTTCTTGTTAGAAATGAATTCTGATTTATCTGATAAAGTATCAAATAAATTCCAAATGGGTTATACTCATTTTGATGATTTTAGAAATCCTAAATCAAAACCAGCACCAGTTATTAATATTTTTAGTGGTTTTGGAGGTAACAATTATATTGTTGCAGGGCATGAGCCATTTTCTGTTCATAATAGATTAGATCAAAAAGTATTTCAAATTTCTGATAATTTAAGTATTCTTTTAAATAAACATAATGTAACATTAGGTTATAATTTTGAGAAGTTTATGTTTAAAAATTCTTTTAACTTAGTTGCCTATGATAACTTTGGTAATCCAAATGGATATCATGGAAACTTTTGGGGATACCATGGAATGGCAGATTTCTTAGCAGATGCTAACGCAGGAGCTAGTTCTATTTTAGTAGAAAACTTAGCAAATGCACAAGCTGTTTATGATAGCCAAAATGCTGCAGGAGCTGGAAATGTTGGTGGATGGAAATTAGCAGAATTAAATGTTGGTCAATTAGCAGGTTATGCTCAAGATGAAATGAGTTTAGGTGATAATTTTAAATTAACTTTAGGACTTCGTTTTGATAAACCAATGTATTTTAATACATCAGATTTAATTAAAAAATATATTAAAACTACTGATTTATCTGCTCAAGCTATATGGGCGCCAGCTAGTTATACTAGTAGAGATGAAACAGTTGATTATTTTGATCCAGAAACAGGTAATGCTGTTAAATTAATTTCATCTGAATTACCTACTGATAAAGTAATTATTTCTCCAAGATTAGGGTTTAATTGGGATGCTAAAGGTGATAAGTCTTTACAAGTAAGAGGAGGAACAGGAATATTTACAGGTAGATTACCTTTTGTATGGTTAGGGAATCAAGTAAGTGGAGCTGATGATGGTTATTTCCAAATTGTAGATAAAGATTTTCAATGGCCAAAAGTTTGGAAATCTAGTTTTGGTATAGATCATAAACATAAAAGTGGTTTTGTTGGCTCTTTTGATTTTTCTTATACAAAAGATTTAGTAGCTGCACATGTACAGAATTGGGGATTAAAAACACCTACAGGAACTTTAGTAGGAGTTGATAATAGACCTATTTATTTAGCAGCAGATAAAGGATCTAATAATGCTTATGTATTTACCAATTCAGATCAAGGTTATGCAATGAATGCAACTGCAAAAATATCAAAATCTTTTGAAAGTGGATTGTATACAAGTTTAGCTTATAATTATATGGAAGCAAAATCTGTTAATTCTATTGAAGCAGAAATTACTGGTGATGCATTTGATTTCAATCCTAATTTAGGAGATGCAAACGAAGCTGTTTTAACAAATTCAAAATATGGAGATAAGCATAGAATAATTGGTGTTATTTCTAAGAAATTCACTTATGGTAATAATGATAAATGGGCAACTACATTCTCAACATTCTTTGAATATGCAAAAGGAGGTCGTTTTTCTTATACTTATGCTGGTAACATAAATAATGATAGTTCATTCCAAAATAATGATTTAATTTATATTCCTACAGAAGCTGAGATTAGTTCAATGAATTTTTCTGGTGCTGGTCAAGGAGCTGATTGGAATGAATATATTAAACAAGATGATTATTTAAGTGCTAATAGAGGTGGATATGCTGAACGTTATGGTGCTTTATCTCCATGGAGGTCTAAATTTGATGTTAAATTAATGCAAGATTATAAAGTAAGCGATAAAAATAAAATACAATTTAGTATTGATATTTTAAATGCTGGAAATATGATCAATTCAGATTGGGGAGTTGTACAAGCGCCTAGATCAATATCGCCAATTGGTGTAACAGTTGATCCAGTATCTAGTATTCCTACTTATACTTTTGATGGTACTGTTACTGAAACGTTTGCTTATGATACTAGTTTGTTATCTAGATGGCAAATGCAATTTGGTTTAAGATATATTTTCTAAAACCTATTATTTTTATCACTAGAAATATAGAGTATAATATTAAAAAAAGGCTGTCTGAAAAGGCAGTCTTTTTTTAGTTATAAGGTTAATGTTATGATGATAGTATTTTATTCATATTAACTACTTGTAATTACTCTCATCAAAAAGTTGTCTAATTCAAGCATTTGTTTATAAGCTATTTTTTTACCTGCTTGTCCAAGAAAATACAAACCAATTGACAATAAGGGTAAAATAATTAATATGTATTTATATAATTGATAATCTTTATCCATACTCCATTTTACATAAAACATTACAAAAAACACAACAAAAGCTAATGCAATTATAAAATGAAAAAACATAAACATTGTCCATACTTGTGGTTTTGGACCTAATATACCTTTTACTATAGTTTTATCATTATCTTCTATAATTTCTACTTGAAGTTGAGGAGACCAAAAATGTTCTTCATCTTTTGGAACATCTAAAAAAAAGTGCCCTCCAGATTGTTTCGAAATAAATTTACATTTTTTACTAGAAATACATTCTTCAAAAGTGTTTATTAATTGTTCTTTAGTTTCATGAACTTCAATTTTAAAACGTGGTTTTAATAAAATTTTATTTATTTCTTCACCGTGAATTGCTTTATTCATTTGATTAAATATTGGTTATCATAATAATAAAAGTCGATGTTTTTTATTAAAAATTACTAAATAAAAAACCCAAACTAAAATTAGTTTGGGTTAAATATAAATAAAAACATGATATATATCATGTTTTTATAAAATTAATGATTGTTTTTAGTGTTTATGATCACCATAAACTTCTTTTATAAAATCATCAAAACTTATTTTTTTCTCTTTAAGTTTTACATTCTCTTTATAAAAAGTTAATAATTTTTGGCTAATTAATTGGTCTTGAAGTTTTTTAGCTTCGTCTTGATTCTCAAGAACTCTATTTGCAATATCATTTAATTCTTTTTCTTCTGGGTTCATATTTCCATATTGAGCCATTTGTTGTCTTATATAACCTTTAGCATAATCAACTAATTCTTCATAATTAACTTGTAACTTATTTTCAGTTGCAATTTTACCTTCTATTAATTGGTAACGAAGACCTCTTTCAGATTGTTTATATTGCTCTTTTGCTTCATCTTCAGAAACTGGATTTTCACCTGTTGCTGCTAACCATTTTTGTAAAAATTCTGCAGGTAAATCAAATTTAGTGTTTTCAATTAAACTCTCAGTTACAGCATTTAATAATTGTTGATCTGATTGTTGTACAAATTGTTTTTCTAAATCTTCTTGAATTTTAGCTTTTAATTCTTCTTCAGTTTTAACCTCATCTTTACCAAAAAGTTTATCATAAAACTCTTGATTTAAGTCAGCTAATTCTGTTTCAGTAGTTTCTTCAATAGTAAATGATACTTCAATTTCTAAACCATGTGCAAGATCGTGATCTACACCTAAAATGTTTTGCATGAAATGATCATCTTCAAAAAGACCTTTTGTTTTTAATGTAACTACATCTCCAACTTTTTTATTTAATAATGTTTTTTGTTGAGTTTTACCAGCTATTTTTTCAAAGTTAAAAGTTGATTTTTTATCAATTTCTTTTTCTTCGTTTTTAAAACTTCCTGTAATATTAGCTGTTTTAGTAACTTTTTCTAATGGTTTAAGTTTACCGTAACGTTCTCTTAAGTTTTTAACTTCGGTACCTAACATTTTATCATCAGCAACTATTTTGTATTGAGTAATTGCCTTTTTTGGTTGTAGATTTACCTCAAAATTAGGAGCTAAACCTAATTCAAATTCAAAAGTGAAGTCTGATTTATCCCAAGAAAAATCAGGACTAGGTTTTGGTAAAGGATTACCTAGAATATCTAGTTTTTCATCACTTAAATACTTGTTTAAGGTGTCTTGAAGTAATTTATTAATTTCATCAACCATAACAGATTGTCCATATTGCTTTTTAATCATTCCCATAGGTACTTGACCTTTTCTAAAGCCAGGAATATTTGCGTTTTTACGGTAATCAGCTAAAATTTTATCAACTTTTTCTTTATAATCTTTTTCAGTAATATCAATCTTAATTACTGCGTTTAAAGCGTCTAAATTCTCTTTTGTAATATTCATTAGTGTATTTTTATGATAAATAAATTACCTACCTTTAATTGTAAGCAGGCGCAAAATTAATATTTTTTATTGAATTAATACTTGTTTTGTAATGTATTTTCTTCTTTTAAAAAAGAATATAGTATAGATTGTGCTCCTGATAGTAATAAACTAAAAATCAAAGCACTCCAAAATCCATTTACTTGAAATCCGTCTATAAAAAAATCGGTTAATAAAATTAGAATCGTATTAATTACAAATAGAAATAATCCAAGAGTAACTAAGGTAATTGGAAATGTTAGAAAGATAATTATTGGTCTTATAAATATTTTTAGAAGTCCTAAAACTAAAGCAACTAATATTGCTGCATTAAAATTTGAAATACTTATGCTTGGTAAAAGGTTTGATATAATGAAAACAGCAAAAGCTGTAAGAAATAATTTTATTATAGTGTTCATAGTGTTTTTTACTATTTATAGCTATAATTATACCATTAAAATTATAATGCTATTATGGCAGTTTACAAACTAAGAAACTAATAGTCTCATTATAAAAATCAATTGGATTTTCTGCATGTAACCAATGTCCTGCATTTTTTATAGTTTTTACTGTTGCTTTTGAAAAATGTGCTTCAATGAGTGGTAAATCATCATTAGAAATATAACCAGAGTTTGCTCCTTTTAAAAATAAAGTATCTCCTCCAAATATTGTAAAACTAGGTAACGAAACGCCTACTTCTTCTACATTTTCAGTTAAACTTTCTAAATTAAATCTATAAGCTAATTGTCCTTTATTTATCCAATAAACATTTTTTAGAAGAAATTGTTTTATTCCTTCTTCATCGATATATTTTGATAGAATGTTTGCAACTTCACTACGCTTTGTGATTGTATTAAAATCAACAGAATTTAAAGCTTTTAAAATAAATTGATGATGAGGTGAATAGTATCTAGGTGAAATATCGGCAACTATTAATTTATTTACAATTTCAGGATATGTAGTAGCAAAAAGCATTACTGTTTTGCCACCCATAGAATGACCAATTAAATTTATTTTTTTTAATTGATAATGCTCATAATAATTATATAAATCTTCAACCATTAATTCATAAGAAAAATCATCAGTTTGAAAGCTTCTACCATGATTTCGTTGGTCTATTAAATGTACCTCAAAATCTTCAGAGAATTTATTAGCAAGCGATTTCCAATTATCACCCATGCCAAAAAAACCATGAAGAATTAAAAGCGGTTCTCCTTTACCTAAGATTTTTGAATGTAGTATTTGCTCTGAACTCATAGATTAAAATATTTGGAATTTAGAAATTGTTATTTGGGATTTACTTCACCTGTATCATAATCTTTAATTTCTTGAATTGGTGCAAGTACATTATAACCTTTCCAAGTATCTGGTGTATATCTTGAAATATATTCTAATTTATATTTTTCTTTTTCTTTGAATTTTTTAAAGTTAGCTTTAGATAGTTCATTTTGATTTAAAATAAGTAATTCAGTTGTTGTTTTTGTGTCAGCTTCCATTAAAAATTCCATTTTAATCATTTTTTTATTTTCAGATCTATCTGCTCTGTTTTTAGTAAATTTTAAAGATCTATTTAGGAACATATATTGTGAAGTTTCTTGTTTAGCGAACTTTAAAAAGTATTGATCGTCATTATTTTTTTTGAAGATAATTTCAAACTTATTTTGAGAAATAGCAAATTTCACACCTAAAAGAAATTTTAAATTTTTAGAAAAATTCTTTCCTGGAGCAAAATCAAAAACTGTTTTTACAAGAGCAAAATCATATGCGTTAATGTATAATATACCTTGGTATAGAGCACTACTTTTTCTAGGGCTAAAACCGATAATATATATTTTTTCTCCATCTAATTTTGCTATACCTTTAAGCTTATAATTATATTTTTTTTGTTTATGAAGAAAGCCATATTTTTTATCGTTATGTATATCAAACTTTTGAAGTTTACTAGTAATATTAGTTTTTAAACTACTTACTTTTTTTTCTTTTTTATAGAGTTGATTTGCTAAGTTTTCTTCAATCTTTAATGAATCCATTACAGGTAAAATACCAGATTTAACTTTGTATGTAGCATCTTTTTCTAAATGATTGGCAATAACTTCTAATAATTGACTTTGAAATTTCTCGCTAGATTTATCTTTCTTCTTGTTAACTAATATTGTAGATTTTAACACCTCTAATTTTGTTTCATCGTCAAAAGATAAAACCTTAATAATTTTTTCAGAATGGCTTTTTGAAGCTTTGTTAAGGTTATTATGGATTAAATTATCTAATGATTTATTTACCTCTTTTAAAGCTTTTCTACTTAATAAAGTTGCTTTTAAAAATTCAAATTCAAAATTTTTGTATTTATTATAGTCTGATGTTCGTATAAAAATCTGTTGTTCTGTTGGTTGATTTACATAGTTTGAATCAATTCGTTCTACGACTTTAGTTATAATTTCGTTAACACTTAGTTTTTTTGTAGAAACAGTTACTTGGGATAACTCATTAATTTCTTCATTTAATGTGTAATTTTTAGAAGAAAAATCCTTTAATGGAATTTCTAATTTTTCAAATCCTAAAAATGAGATATTAACAATATCATCATCATTAAATTTATCTATGTTTACAGAGAAATCACCTTCTTCATTACTTAATACACCAGTATTTTTTATTTGTATAGATGCGTAAGCAATAGGGTTATTATTTTCGTCTAAAAGTTTTCCATTAATGGTTTGTGAATAGCTGTGAAATAAAAAAATAAATATGACAGCTAAAAATAAAGTAAATTTTTTCATACTAATTATTTTTAATAACACGAATTTATGAAACTTTTGTTACATAAGATATTAAATAATAGTTAAATAAGGTTTTTAACTTAAAACATTAAATGTAATATAAGCCAAAACGTAGGCTAAGCCAGTCATTCCAAAAAGTTGATAAAGTGGCCATTTCCAAGAATTGGTTTCACGTTTTACAATTGCAAGAGTTCCCATGCATTGCATAGCAAAGGCATAAAATATAAGCAAAGACATTCCTGTAGGAAAATCAAATATTTTTTTATTTGTTTTAGGGTTTATTTCAGCTCTCATTCTGTTTTTAATACCTGTTGTATCATCATCATTTTCTACACTATATATGGTAGCAAGTGTACCTACAAAAACTTCACGAGCAGCAAATGAGCTAATAAGAGCAATACCAATTTTCCAATCATATCCTAATGGTTTTATTGCAGGTTCTATTGTTTTTCCTAAAATTCCAATATATGAATGCTCTAACTTATATGAGCTTATTTTTTGACTTATGAATTTTGGAGATGATTTTTGTTGATCTAATTTTATTTCTTTTGAAACAATTTCTTCTGCTTTGCCAAATGTATTACTTGGGCCATTAGAGGCTAAAAACCATAAAACAATAGATATTGCAAGAATAATTTTTCCAGCTCCAAAAACAAAAGCTTTTGTTTTTTCTAAAATAGTTATAAAAATATTTTTTGGTGATGGTAGTTTATAATTAGGCATTTCAATAATAAAATGACTAGTACTTTTTACTTTTAAAATTTTACTTAGAATATAAGCAGATATAATAGAAGCAGCAAAGCCTAAACCATAAAGCGAAAGTAATGTTAATCCTTGTAAGTTAAATCCATAAAAACTTTTATTAGGAATTACCAATGCTATTAAAATAACATAAACAGGTATTCTAGCTGAGCAAGTTGTAAATGGAGTTACTAAAGTAGTTATTAAGCGTTCTTTAGTTCCACTTATATTTCTTGCAGCCATAATTGCAGGTATTGCACATGCAGTTCCAGAAATTAATGGCACTACACTTTTTCCACTCATACCAAAGTTACGCATAATTCTATCCATTATAAAAACTACACGACTCATGTAACCTGTTTCTTCTAAAATTGCGATAAATAAAAATAATATTATAATTTGAGGCACAAATAAAAGAATTCCTCCAATTCCAGGAATAATACCATCAGCTATTAAGCTATTTAACATGCCTTTAGGAAGATTGTTTTTTGCAAAATTACTTAAATTGGCAAATGTTGAGTCGATGTATTCTGTTGGAATTGATGCTAAGTTGAAAATACCTTGAAAAATTATCATTAATATAAAAGCAAAAATTACATAACCAAATATTTTATGTGTAAGTACTTTGTCCAAACGAGCTCTTAATGTTGTTGCTTTTTGGTGGTCAATTTTATATGTTTTCTTTAAAACATTGTTAATTTGAATATATCTTAATACAGTTTCTCGATGTTGTAGTCTTGTTAATTTATCTTCGTCTAAACGAAAAGTTTCAATAGTTTTCTGTTCTTGTTTGGAATATGATGAAAGGTCATTACATAATGTAATTAAAAGCCATGATTTATATAATGGAATCTTTGGTAAATCAAGTTTCATTCGTTTAAAAAAACCACTATCCATTCTTTCAGAAAAATCAGATAATGCTTTGGAATTTTTATATTTAGTATTTAAAATAATTTCTTTTAAATTATCTATTCCTTCATTTTTTCTTGCACTAATTAAAACAACATCTGTTTGTAGCTCTTTTTCTAATATTTCTAAATCAATTGAAATCCCTTTACGTTTCATTTGATCAGCCATATTAATGGCTAAAATTGTAGGAATTTCTAAATCTTTTATTTGAGAAAAAAGTAAAAGATTTCGTTTCATATTATCAACTTCAGCAACTACTATAACTAAATCAGGATAATCAATATTATCTTGATTGATTAAAGTTTCTAGTACAATGCTTTCATCAATAGTACTTGGATTTATACTATATGTTCCCGGTAAATCAATAATAGTTGCATAGTCGTTTTCAGAGAGCTTGCAAGAACCTTGTTTTTTATCAACAGTAATTCCAGGATAATTTCCAACTTTTTGATTTAAACCTGTAAGCTGATTAAATAAAGATGTTTTACCAGTATTTGGATTTCCAACTAAAGCTATTTTTATTTTCTTTTTAGTTGCCATCAATTATTTATTTTCAATTTCAATTAATTGTGCTACATCTCTACGAATAGCAATATGACTTCCATTAACAACAATATATAAAGGGTCATTTAAAGGAGCAATTTGAATTAATTCTACTTCTTTTCCAGGCATACAACCCATTTCGAGTAATTTTAATGGAATACTATTTAAACATACATGCTCAATAATACCTTTCTCTCCAATGTTTAAATCTGCTACTGTTTTAGTCAAACCTTATTTAGATTGATTATAAATAAAACGCGAATTTAATTAAAATTTAGTAGATACTAACAGTTAAAATTATATTTTTAAACTTAAAGAGTATTTATTCTTCTTTTAGTAATTTTATATCATCGATTAATCGTAAAATATCATCGCTACTTGTTCCGTCATAAAAGCCTCGTATTTGTTGTTTTCTATCTACTAAAACAAATTGTTCTGTATGAATAAAATCTTGTAAACCTCCATCACCTTCATCTAAAACAGCCATGTAAGATTTACGAGCCAATTCGTATATGTGTTTTTTGTTTCCTGTTGTTAAATTCCATTTTCCTTTAATAGCACCTTTTTTATCTGCATAAGCTTTTAAAATAGGTATACTATCCATTACTGGAGTAACACTCATTGATAAGAATTTTATATCGTTATCATTTATAAAAACTTTTTGAAGTTCAGACATATGGGTTGACATTATAGGGCAAATTGTTGTACAACGTGTAAAAAAGAAATCAGCTACATAAATTTTATCTTTATAATCTGCCTGTGTTATGGTTTTTCCATTTTGGTTAACTAAAGAAAAGTCTGCTATTTTATGACCTTTTTTTATATGCTGAATTCCACTATCTACTAATTTAGGGTTTACATCATAGGGATTATAAACAGGTAATTTTCTTTGTTGACTCGTTAAGAAATATATTGATGTAATACCAATAACAATAAATGCAGCTATTAATTTGTATAAAGCGTAGGGTTTTTTAACAGTTTTTTGTTTCATAATTAGTTACATTTGTCAAATAGAACTTCAAAATTACAATTATGCACAATTTTAAACAGACTTTTTTATTATTATTTTTTGTAACATCAGTTACTTCTACATTTGCTCAAGATAGTAAAGCTGATTATTTACGAGATATTCAAATTTTAGAGAGTAAAGCAGCTCAATATGAAATGAATAAAACTAGAAATCAAAACACTGAGAACTATGATTTAAAATATCATAGATTGGAATGGACTGTAGATCCTAGTACTGAGTTTATTAGTGGAGATGTGACTTCGTATTTTGAAGCTATAGAAAATATAAATTCAATTGTTTTTGAATTACAAAGTAATATGACTGTTTCTCAAGTTACTCAAAGAGGAAACTCTTTAAGTTTTACTCAAAATTCTGATGAGGTTATTATAACATTACCTTCAACTCAATCCATTGGAGTTTTAGACTCTTTAACAATATCTTATAATGGAAATCCCGTAAGTTCGGGTTTTGGTTCATTTGAGGTGAGTACTCATAATGGAACACCTGTTCTTTGGACACTATCAGAACCTTATGGAGCAAAAGGATGGTGGCCATGTAAACAAGATCTTAATGATAAAATTGATTCAATTGATGTTTATATTAATCACCCATCACAGTATAAAGCAGCATCTAATGGTTTATTGATATCAGAAGATGTAGTTGGAACTAATACAATAACTAGATGGAAACATAAACATCCAATACCTGCATATTTAATTGCTATTGCTTGTACTAATTATACTGTTTATAATGATTATGTAGCTAATGGAGATTTTAATATTGTAAATTATGTTTATCCAGAAACTCTTGAAACTACACAATCTTTAACAGCTGTAACACCTCAAATAATGGATTTATATGGCTCTTTATTCGAAATGTATCCTTTTGCAGATGAAAAATATGGGCATGCTCAGTTTGGCTGGGGTGGAGGAATGGAGCATACAACAATGACTTTTATGGGAGGTTTTAGTAGAAGTTTAATTGCTCATGAACTTGCTCACCAATGGTTTGGAGATAAAGTTACATGTGGTTCATGGGAAGATATATGGTTAAATGAAGGTTTTGCTACTTATTTAGAAGTTCTGGTTAGAGAGAATTTTGATGGTGAAATTGCCTTTAGAAATTGGAGAGAATCTAGCGTTTTAACTGCGTGGAATGCAATTACTTCTCAACCTTACGGTTCGGTATTTGTTCAAGATACAACATCAGTAGGGAATATTTTTAGTAGTAGGTTGTCCTATCAAAAAGGAGCGATGGTTTTGCATATGTTACGTTATAAATTAGGTGATATAGACTTTTTCCAAAGTATTAAAAATTATTTATCAGACCCAGCATTATCTTACGGTTATGCTAAAACTGAAAATTTAAAACAGCATCTAGAAACACAAAGTGGAGAAGATTTAACAGAGTTTTTTAATGATTGGTTTTTGGGAGAAGGATATCCTAGTTTTAATATAAGTTATTATCAAAATGATACAGGAATGTTAGATCTTAGAGTTAACCAAACACAATCTCATAGTTCTGTAAGTTTTTTTGAAACACCATTACCTATTAAAATAAATAATGTAGATGGAACATTTCAAATAATTAGATTAGAACTTACTCAAAATAATCAATTATTTTCTATACCTCATAGTGATATCATTGCTAATATTGAAGTTGATCCAAATTATCAGATTATATCTAAAAATAATAGTGCAGTAGCAGGTAATATTTCTGCTATTTTAGAAGCTGATATAAAATTTTATCCAAATCCTGTAAAGGATAATTTAAGTATAGTAACATCAAATAACATTCAATTAATTGATGTTATTTTATATAATAATTTAGGTCAGAAAGTAAAAAGATATTCAGATGGTTTTTCTAATTTAGATTTTTCAGATTTATCGAGTGGAATTTATTCTGTTGAGGTAAACACCAAACAAGGTAAAACATATAAAAAAATCATAAAAGAATAGGACAGATTAACTTTATTTGTAATTACAATATATAAAAACGTACTTTTGTGCGTTTTTTATATTTAAACCAATAGTTAATGACAACCATTATTCAGATTACACAGTTTGTTTTTATTATTTCTGTGTTAGTTATATTACACGAGTTAGGACACTTTTTGCCTGCAAAATACTTTAAAACTAGAGTAGAAAAATTTTACTTATTTTTTGATTATAAATTCTCTCTATTTAAAAAGAAAATTGGAGAAACCGAATATGGTATTGGATGGATTCCTTTTGGTGGGTACGTTAAAATAGCAGGAATGATTGATGAAAGTATGGATAAAGAACAAATGAAATTACCACCACAACCTTGGGAGTTTCGTTCTAAACCAGCTTGGCAACGACTTATTATTATGATTGGTGGTGTTACAGTAAACTTCTTTTTAGCTTGGTTTATCTATAGTGCTATGTTAATGTATTATGGTGAACAGTATATGGATAATAGTAAACTGCCTAATGGAGTTTATGTTGATGAGATTGGAGAGAAATTAGGTGTCCAAAAAGGTGATAAAATTATCTCTGTAGATGGTAAAATATTAGAAAAATTTGAAGATGCTCCAATTAATATTCTTTTAGGAGATAAAATGACTGTTAATAGAAATGGTAAGAATATCACATTTCCGTTAAAAGATGAGGTTAAAAAGCTAGTTCTTGAAAGTCAAGGTAAAAGTTTTATTTCTGAAGCTATTCCTGCAGTTATGGGAAGAGTAGGTAAAGGTGATTATGCAGCAAATGAAGCGGGAATGTTAGTTGGTGATGAAGTTGTTGAAGTTAATGGTAAATCAATTAATTATTGGCAAGATTTTGTTGCTGAAATTCGTAGTAATAAAGATAAAGATTTATTAGTTAAGGTAAAACGTAAAGAATCAATAGTTAATTTATCAATTCATGTTCCAGACAGTTTAATTATTGGTGTAAGTCCAAATTTTGAAATTTTAAAAGCAGCTGCAGTACAAAAAAAATATGGTTTTGTAGCATCAATTCCTAAAGGATTAGAACAAACAATAGATGTTTTAGTAAAGCAAGTACGTCAGTTTAAATTAGTTTTTAATAAAAAAGTACAAGGCTATAAACATATGAAAGGACCAATAGGTATTGTGTCTGTAATGTCTCCAACTTGGGATTGGCAGTTTGTATGGAAATTTATGGCAATGTTTTCAGTTTGGTTAGCATTTTTAAATATTTTACCAATTCCTGCTTTAGATGGCGGTCATATAGTCTTTTTATTATACGAAATGATTACAGGTAAACCAGCAACTGATAAAGTTATGGAATATGCTCAAATTGCAGGATTTATTATTGTTATGTCTTTAATGGTGCTAGTTTTTGGAAGTGATATCTATCATTTAATATTTGATTAGTTAGTTTTAAAAAAGACACTTAAGTTTTATTATTAACTTCGTAACTTGTGGCATTATTTATTTAATATATTTCAATTGCTAAAACGTTTATTACATAAAATATTTTATGGTTTACTCACTCTTTTTGGTGTTGTAACAGTTATTTTTTTCATTCTTCATAAAATCCCAGGAGATTCTGCACAAATGATGCAAGGTCAAAGAGAAGATAGTGAGCAAATACAAGCTATTAAAAAGAAATTCGGATTTGACAAACCTATTTTAAAACAATACACTTTGTATTTAAATGATTTATCTCCAATTTCATTTCATAGTAATAACCAAGATGATTTTACTTATTTATCAAGTAATAAATACAATTATGTTAAATTATTTACAATTAATAAAACATCAGTTGTATTAAAAAATCCATATTTAAGAGAGTCGTATAGTAAAAGCGGAAAAAAAGTAAGTGCAATTATTATAGAAACCTTACCTAATACGGCAATTTTAGCTGTACTATCCATATTGATAGCAATTATAATAGGAATTATTTTTGGTATTATTTCAGCCTTGTATAAAGATACATTATTCGATAGGATAATATCAATTATTAGTATTATAGGTATGAGTGTACCTTCATTCTTTTCAGCTATATTATTTGCATGGTTTTTTGGATTTATTCTTCATAAATATACTGGTCTTAATATGATAGGTAGTCTTTATGAAGTAGATGATTTTGGAGAAGGAAGATATGTACAACTTAAAAATTTAATATTACCATCAATTGTTTTAGGTATTAGACCTTTAGCAGTTATCATCCCATTAATGAAAAATTCTTTACTAGAAGTATTGGATCAAGATTATATTAGAACAGCCAGAGCGAAAGGTTTGTCGATGGTTCAAATAATCAAAAAGCACGCTTTAAAAAACGCATTAAATCCTGTAGTAACAGCAATTTCAGGTTGGTTTGCATCATTATTGGCAGGTGCAGTTTTTGTAGAATATATTTTTGGATGGAATGGTTTAGGTAAAGAAATTATCAATGCTTTAAACGAAAAAGATTACCCTGTAATAATAGGTTCGTCAATTATTATAGCAGCTATGTTTATAATTATCAATATATTTGTTGATGTAATTTATGGATGGTTAGATCCAAGAATTAAAGCAACATAATGGCACGATATTAGTATCTAAAAAGTAAAGACACTTTTTTTGTGTCACATTGTATAATCTTAACGCATGGTACTTCATGCTTATAAAAACAAAATAAAATGAAAAAATTATTAATAGTATTATTATTTGTAACAACATCAGTAACATTTGCACAAAACAAAACATCATTTGATAAAATGGCTCTTCAAGAGAAATTTATTAGTAATGATGGTGATAGAGTTTCATTAAATGATATTTTATTAAAGCATAAAGGAAAAACAATTTTTATAGATATTTGGGCTTCATGGTGTAGTGATTGTGTTGGTTCAATTCCTAAATTAAAAGAATTACAAAAAGCAGAAAAAGATGTTGTTTTTGTTATGTTATCTTTAGATAAAACAATCGATTTATGGAAAAAAGGAATAAAACAACATAATTTAAAAGCAGACCATTATTTATTCACTAAAAAATGGAAAAAAAGCACTTTTGCTACTTCAATTGGCTTAGATTGGATACCAAGATATATGATTGTTGGTAAAGATGGAACAATAAAAATGTATAAAGCTATTGAGTTTAGCGATAGTAAAATTTCAAAAACTATAAAATCTGACAAATTACAGTGGAAGTAAATTTTAGTGCTAAGTTATTAAGTTTATAAAAGCAATTTTAATTATAAAACAAAAAAAGTTCCTTCTCTTTGAAGGTTAGTATGGGCTCATGAGAAAAAAAATAGTAGCAGGAAACTGGAAAATGAATTTGACAAGAGCAGAATCTATCAAGTTAGTAGAAGATATTACTAAAGAAATTAAAGGTTTAGATTTTGGAAATAACAGAGTTATTGTAGCTCCTGTAAGTATAAATTTAGCATCGGTTGTAGGAGCTGAAAAAGATAAAAGAATAGAATGCTCATCGCAAAATATGCACTTTGCAGATAGTGGAGCTTATACAGGTGAAGTTTCGGCAAATATATTAAAAGATATTGATGTTAATATTACCTTATTAGGACATTCAGAACGAAGAGAATATTTTAATGAAGATGATGAACTGCTAAAACTAAAAGTAGATCAAGCTATGTCTAAAAACATAGAAGTTATTTTTTGTTTTGGAGAAAAATTAGAAGATAGACAAGCAGAAAATCATTTTAGCGTAGTTGCTAGTCAAATAACCAATGCATTATTTCATTTAGAAGCGAGTAACTGGAAAAATATTATTTTGGCATACGAACCAGTATGGGCAATTGGAACAGGAATGACAGCTTCTCCAGATCAAGCACAAGAAATGCATGCTTTTATCCGTAATTTAGTAAAAGAAAATTACAATAGTGATATTGCAGATAATGTAAGTATTCTTTATGGAGGAAGTGTAAAACCAACCAATGCTCAAGAAATATTTGGAAAACCAGATGTTGATGGTGGTTTAATTGGTGGTGCAGCCTTAAAAGCAGATTTATTTGCTGGAATTATAAAAGCTATTTGTTAATTCAACATTCAAAATACAAAAAGCAATAGATAGTCTTTTGTACAATATTTAATTTTAAAACTTAATAAAATAAATTCCTTCTCTTTGGGAAGGTTAGGATAGGCTAATGAATAATCCAATATACATAGGTTACACATTTACCATAGAACCAAGAGATCCAGCAACCGAAATTTTAATAGCAGAATTGGGTTATGCAGGTTTTGAAAGTTTTGTAGAAAACGAAGATGGCGTAATTGCATACATTCAAAAAGAAGATTTTAAAGAAGATATTTTAGATGATATTTACATTTTAAAAAGCGATGAATTTAAAATTGACTTTGTCAAAGAAGAAATAGAACAAGTAAATTGGAATTCAGAATGGGAAAAGAATTTTAATCCTATTTTAATAGATGATACAGTTTATATTAGGGCACCATTTCACGATAAATTACCAAATATTGCATATGATATTGTAATTGAACCAAAAATGAGTTTTGGAACTGGACACCATCAAACAACACACATGATGATTAAGCACTTAATCAATTTAGACTTAAAAGATAAAAAAGTGTTAGATATGGGTTGCGGAACAGGAGTTTTGGCAATTTTCGCAGAAATGAAAGGAGCAAAACCATTAGATGCAATTGATATTGATAATTGGTGTTATTTGAATTCTATTGAAAATGCAGAGCGAAATAATTGTAACAATATTTCAGTTTATGAAGGCGATGCAAGTTTGCTAATCAATAAAAAATACGATGTAATTATTGCTAATATCAATCGTAATATTTTATTAGACGATATAGAATCATATACCAATTGTCTTAATAAAAATGGAGTATTATTACTAAGTGGTTTTTATCAAGAAGACATTCAAATTATAGATGCAGAAGTGTCAAAATACAATTTAAAACTTCAAACTATCGAAGAAATGAAAAATTGGGTAGCCTTAAAGTATCAATAAATAGTTTATTCGGTTATTTTTGGATTTGTTTATTTGAACTAAATTTGTATAAAATCTTTATAAATAAGTCATAATTTAGTATTTTTATAATAATATTCACATTTTACGCATAAACGCATAAACGCATAAACGCATAAACGCATAAACGCATAAACGCATAAACGCATAA
>Ga0256844_10000088_pt1 | contig 37061 bp, 42 predicted proteins | sample MusselsmetaG_FD_189100 | JGI IMG/M metagenome (GOLD analysis project Ga0256844, IMG submission 189100) | Mussel associated microbial communities from hydrothermal vent at the East Pacific Rise, Pacific Ocean - Mussels | ecosystem: Host-associated > Mollusca > Shell > Unclassified ... | reverse complement strand
CAGTAATGTATTACTTTTTTTATTTGATCATCTGAGTATTTTTACAAAATACTCAAATAATGAAACAATATTTTAATGTCTATAAAGTTTAGCTTCCGTTTAAGCTATTCTTTATAGGATGGTTTATCTGATAATGTAAATTAATGGGAAAAGTACAATCCACAGTAAATCTACCATGTGCCAATAAGATGCACCTGACTCAAAGCCCTTATAATCATCGGGGGTATACCCATAGATTTTTGTTTTCTGATAGATATTAAAGAGGATAATTGAGCCCAAAAGAACATGCATAAAATGAAAACCTGTTAGGAGTATATAAAACATAAAAAATTTATTTGTACTAAGATTAATTCCTAATCCAAAAATATGTGAAAATTCAGATATTTTAATAAATAAAAATGCTACTCCACAAGTTAAAGCAAATAGAAGCCATTTTGATGCTTGAATATTTAGCTCTTTATAATTCTCTGCTGTCATACTTTTAACAATACTTAGCGCTTTTACAACAAAGTAACTACTCGTAATTAAAATCAATGTATTAACAAATCCAGATGTTTGACTTAGTATCTCCTGAGAACCATTAAATAGTTCTATATCCGTTCTTCTTGAGATAGCATATCCTAAAAAAAAGAGTCCAAACGTTATAAGTTCAACATAGATAATAATCCAAACAGCAAAATCTCCAGGAGGATATTTTTCTTTTAAAGTTAGCTCTTTAAGCATCTTTACTCTTTATAAAATGTAAAGCGATGAGTTTTTCCAGTACTTCTAAAACATCCTTCTCATCACTAAGAGACTCAACTATAGAGTGCATGCAAGCTTGATATGGATCAAAACCTTTTGTAATTAATTTTCCGGCATATATTAATAATCTTGTTGATACAGCCTCTTGAATATCCGTATCACTTAATTGACGAATTTCAGATGCTATATCTACAAGTTTTTGTGCAGTTGTAGCATCTACCCCACTCTCCTTCTCAACTACCTCTTTTTCAATATCTGCTTTTGGATAATCAAAGCTCAATGAAATAAAACGCTGTTTTGTACTTGGTTTCATCCCTTTTAAAACATTTTGATACCCAGGATTATAAGATACAACCAACATAAAATCAGGATGAGCTTCTATCACTTCACCAGTTCTGTCGATTGGTAATACTCTACGATAGTCTGCTAGGGAATGTAACACAACCGTTGTATCCTTTCGCGCTTCTATAATCTCATCAAGATAACATATACCGCCATTTCTTACAGCTTTTGTAAGGGGACCATCTTGCCAATATGTACCATTTTCATTAATTAAATGACGGCCAACTAAATCCGCAGCACTTAAGTCATCATGACATACAACTGTATATACTTCACGGTCTAATTTTTCACCCATTACTTCGATAAAACGAGTTTTTCCACAGCCAGTAGGTCCTTTTATTAAAATAGGTAAATTCATCTCTGCCGCCGCTGTAAAAAGTTCAACCTCATTTGATTGTGCTAAATAGTAAGTTTTTGACATATTTTTCCTTGTATTTTAAAAATTATTTTGTTAAATTTATATAGATTTCCGGGAGTACTTTTGGCAGTTTCTGACCATCTCTTAAAATTGCATACCCATTTCGACCAAATAGATAGGCAAGATACTCTTTTGCGTCTATATCAATAGTAAGACAAAAAGGTGTTATACCTTTTTTTTTCACCTCTTCAATGGCTTTTTTTGTATCTTCAATTCCATATCTACCATCATATCTATCTTCATCATTTGGTTTTCCATCACTAATAATCAAGAGTAGTTTATTTGCATTGTTCTGTTTATCTAAAATTTTTGTTGACTCTCGAATAGCCGCACCCAGACGAGTATAATACTGAGGATGCATACTCTCAATCCTTCCACGAATCATGTCTGAGTACTCATCTTTAAAGTTTTTTATAATATTAAAATAGACTTTCTTATTTTGTAAAGAAGAGAAGGAGTAAATAGCAAACTTATCTTGCAGTTTTTCCAATGCTTCGCTAAAAACCATCAGTCCATCTTTAATCACATCTATGATTCTTATGTCTTGTGTAATCCCACCCTCAGTTGAGAGAGATACATCTGCTAAAATCAGAGTAGCCATATCTCGTGTTTTTTTCTCAAATGTAGTATAAAATTTTTGATGATGCATAGACTTATTTTGATGAGAAGTATACTCTATCCATGTATCAATATTTATCTCGTCCCCATAGGGTAATCTGTCATTTTTAATTCTATCAAGTTCTAATAAGTCTAGCTCACCTTCAATCTTTCTAACAGTTTTTCTTAGTCTTTTTGGTAGCTCAATAGGTACTACATTTAGGGTGAGTTGTGGTTTAATTCTTACATAGTTTATGAGATATTTATCTTTTTTATAATCCCATTCATCTATTAAGTGACCCTTTCCAAGAGGATAAACTTCTGTCATATCAGGCTGTATATCTAAATCCATTTTAATTCTTGAAGAGAGGTTAGCCTGCTTTTTTCCCAAAGTAATCTCATCTAAATCTTCAGCATGATAAAGAGCATCTTCATCAAAACTGTCATCTTCCATTCTATCTACATTTACCTGCTCGAATATAGACATTAAAGACTCTGGTAAAAAAGCTAAAAAACCATCAGTTTCATGTTTATCATCAATCTGATTGGTCTGCTTTTTCATCTCCAATTTATCAACTTTATCTTTATCTTCTTCACGTTTTAGTTCTTCTTCTTCACTCTCACGCGTAAGTATATTGCCAGAATTGATTGATGGATAAATCCACATTGGATTTGGATGGCTATTAATTATATCTTCAAATTCTTGATTGAGGTACTCTTGTGCATAAGTATAAAATATTCCAAAACCACTATATTTATTTGTAAGATATTGCACTGCTTTTACATTTTGGGATATAAGATTTTTATCTGTAATATTTACTTTTGTAGCCATAGCAACAAGCCAATAATAGAGCATTTCATTATCTTCTTTTTTTGGAAAATAAGCAAACGATGCGGGTAAGTATATTGATTTTTCATCTTGCCATGTAAGAAAAAATTCAGTTCCTAAAAAAGAGAGCTTCTCTAATAGTGTTCTTGAGGTTTCTAAGTGTCTTTTATCTGTAACTTGAAGATCTTTACCTTTTTCACCACCTAAAAGATGGTGAAAAATCTTTAAAGATTTACTTATGTTTGAGAAGCAAACTCTCTGTTCTTCGTAAGATTTATATACTTTCTTGTTTAAGTACTTATCCCACGCTTTACCGATACTCTCCTCAAACTCAAGCCAATAGTGTAGCATTATAAACTATACTCCACTAATTTATTTCGCTTCTTCTTTTATAAAGAAACTTGTAAAGTATGTCATAAGCCCAAGAAATACTAGTAGCCCAAATAGACCACGAACCATGAAAATACCAGAAATAGATTCAGCTGATTCCATAAAGCCCAGCAGTTCAGTACCAACTCTTGAGTCCATTATCTGAACAATACCAGCAGCAGAAAGAGCTAGTGTCAGACCAAGCATACCGATATTCATCATCCAAAAAGATATAAGTTCCACTTTTTGTGCTTTTGCACAGTTACCATGAGGACGACCTCTTAATATAGGCATAGCATAAGAAACTACAGTAAAAACTATCATTACATAAGCGCCATAAAAAGAGAGGTGCCCATGAGCTGCAGTTAGCTGAGTACCATGTGTATACATATTAACAGGCGCGAGTGTATGGAAAAATCCCCAAACACCTGCTCCAATAAATGCCATAACAGCCGTTCCTTTTGCCCACGTTAGTGCTATTTCATTATCATGTTTTATTTTTCTATCTCTTGCCATAGTAAAGGCAAAAAGAATCATTAATAAAAATGGTAATGGTTCAACTGCGGATGAAATAGATCCAATCCATAGCCAATACTCTGGAGCACCCATATAGAAGAAGTGGTGACCAGTTCCTAAAATACCGGATACCATAGTCATTGCAATAATTAGATATAACCATTTATCAATATGTTCTCTATCAACACCTGTAGTTTTAATAAGTACAAATGCTAAAATAGCACCCATAATAAGTTCCCAAGTAGCTTCAACCCATAAGTGAACTGTAAACCACCAGAAAAATTTATCCATAACTAAATTCTCAGGTACGTAAAAGGCAAAAAGAAAGAAAAATGCCAAACCAAACAGACCACTAAGCAGAACAGTTGTTATTACAGTTCTTCTCCCTTTTAGTACAGTTATTGCAGTATTTAAAACATAAGATACTACTACTAATACAATACCGACTTTTGTAGGCAATGGTTGTTCTAAAAACTCTCTACCCATTGTTGGTAAAAGATTATTGAATGTAAGTTCTGTTAATGTTGCATAAGGAACAAGCAAATAACCTAATATTGTAGCAACACCTGCTGCTGCAAATACCCAAAAAGTGATAATTGCTAATTTTGGACTCCAAAGTTCAGACTCTGTCTCTTCAGGAATTAAATAATAAGTAGCACCCATAAAGCCATTTAAGAGCATAACTATCAATAAATTAGTATGTACCATTCTTAAAACATTAAAAGGTATTAATGGAAATAAAAAATCACCATATATATATTGTATTGCCATAAGCAAACCAAAAACAATCTCTCCTGCTAGAAGAATCAATGCAAAAATAAAATACGGTTTTGCGACCGCTTGTGAACTATATTTCATATTCTCTCCTATCCTTCAATTGTCGGTGGCCATTCGTTGGCATTTATTTTTGATGTCCAAATTAAGAAATCAGATAAATTATTTACCTCTTCATCGCTTAAATTAAATTGTGGCATTTTTCTTCTATTTGGTATATCTAAAGGTTGAGCAGCCATCCAGCCTTGCATATACAATTTAAATACGCTCTCATCAGATGCTCCCCTTCTTTGAAATACATTCATTAACTCTGGTGCATAATATGCCCCTTCACCAACAATTGTATGACATCCAACACAATTATTTTTTTCCCAAAGTGCTTTACCAGCAACAACAGATTCTGTCATGTTTACTTCGTTAGATCGTTCAGGTATTTGATGCACTGTATCAAAAGTAAGAGCAATAAATATCAGTAGTGCAAATGATCCACCACCATAATAGATATTTTTAGCCATACTTTTTGTTATGCGTTCAGTCATAAAAAATCCTTTTATTAAATTCTACCTATAAGTAGTAATTGGAATATTAGCAAAAATATATTAATTCTACCTTTGGGTAGTAATATACTTAAAATTTGTTATACTTATAGTGTTTTAGATATAATATGACGAATAAATAAAAGATTAAAGAGTTCAAATGCAACTAAGTAACAGTTCTCAATACGCTATAAGAATTTTAGCTTATATCGCAGACAAAAAAGATTTACAGCTTATTAATGCCACAGATCTAGCTAATACTTTGGATATACCTTATAAGTTTCTAACAAAAATTATGACTGAACTTGTAAAAGCTGATTTAGTAGAATCTATCAGAGGTAGGGATGGTGGATTTAAATTAAATAAAAGTGCTAAAGAAATAATGGTCGATGATATTTTAAATCTTTTTCGTGATTCTATAAAAGATGAACAGTGTGTTTTAGGCATAGGTTTTTGTAATGGTATGTGTAAATGCGCTCTACATGACCAGTGGATGGAACCAAAATTACTTATGCAAAGAATGTTTAGAGAATCAAGCCTAGAAGATATTGCTGGTAGAGGGTGCAAAATATAATATCTCCATATAAAGTGGAGATATTTTTACTTATGCATCGCTATCATTAATTTCGGTAGTATCCATAACCATTACGTTACTAAGACCCATTGCTACTTTAATTTTCTCTTCTATCTCCGCAGCTAACTCTGGCTCATCTTTAAACATTTGCTTAACATTTTCACGACCTTGACCTAGTTTTTTATCTTCATAAGAGAACCATGCACCTGACTTATCTACAATATCTAGTTTAACACCATAATCAACTAGTTCACCCTCACGTGAGATACCCTCACCAAACATGATGTCGAACTCTGCTTGACGAAATGGTGGTGCTACTTTGTTTTTAATAACTTTTGCTTTAACTCTGTTACCTATCTGAGCCTCACCCTGTTTTAGTGATGCAATTCTACGAACATCTATACGAACAGATGCATAAAATTTTAAAGCATTTCCACCAGTAGTAGTCTCAGGAGAACCATAACCCATCATACCAATTTTCATACGAAGCTGATTTATAAAAATTACAGTACAGTTCATTTTACTAAGAACTGAAGTAAGTTTACGAAGTGCTTTAGACATAAGACGTGCTTGAAGACCAACTTGCTGATCACTCATCTCTCCCTCTAGCTCAACCTTAGGAGTAAGAGCTGCAACTGAATCAATAACGATTAAATCAATAGCACCACTTCTTGCAATTGTCTCAACTATATCAAGAGCTTGTTCACCATAATCAGGCTGAGATACTAAAAGATTCTCAACATCTACACCAAGATTTTTAGCATATACAACATCTAGTGCATGTTCTGCATCTATAAAAGCGCATACTCCACCTGTCTTTTGACACTCTGCTGTTATCTGAAGTGCCAATGTTGTTTTACCCGAACTCTCTGGCCCATAGATTTCTACAACACGGCCCTGAGGTACTCCACCAATACCAAGTGCTAAATCAAGCCCAAAAGAACCTGTGCTTATTGATTGCATTGGCTGAATATCTTTATCACCAAGACGCATTAAAGCACCCTTACCAAATGCCTTATCAATCTGTTTCATCGCTAAGTCTAATGCTTTTTGTTTGTTTGCGTCCATCTTCGGCTCACTTTATTTTGATTTTCTATGTGTATTGTATGAAAAATTTTACTTACATATAAAAAGTATGTCATTTTGTCATATTATTTATAATCTTTTAATTTTATAGATGGATTTTATCCTTATTTAGTTAAAATTATCTTTATGAAAAAAATACTAATAGCCCACTCACCTGACGCCGATGATATCTTTATGTACTATGCCATTAAATTTGGCTGGGTAGATATGAAAGATACTCAATTTGACAATATCGCAAAAGATATTCAAACTCTTAATGAAGACGCACTTAACGGCGTTTATGACATTGTTGCTATTAGTTTCGCTCTTTACCCTCATATCAAAGAGGCTTACGCTCCACTTCGTACAGCTGTTAGTTTTGGCGAAGGTTATGGACCTAAAGTTATCAAGAAAAAAGGTGTTAAACTCAAACGCAATTTCAAAGTTGCTTTAAGTGGTGAACATACTACAAACGCTATGCTCTTTCGCATAGCTTATCCTGATGCTCGTGTTACATATATGAACTTTTTAGAGATTGAACAGGCTGTTCTTGATGGAAAGGTAGACGCTGGTGTTTTAATCCATGAGTCTATTTTAACTTATGCCGACGAGCTTGAAGTCGAACGTGAGCTGTGGGATATTTGGCAAGAATTAGCAGGAACAGAACTGCCTCTTCCTCTTGGAGGAATGGCAATTCGTCGCTCACTTCCACTTAACAAAGCTATCGACTATGAAGCGACTTTAACTAAGGCCGTTCAAGTTGCTAGAGATCATAAAGATAGATTATCTAAAATGTTAATTGAGCGTGATTTAGTAAGAATTGATGCAGATACACTTGACAGATATTTAGAACTTTATGCAAATGATGAATCAATTACTTTGAGTGAACTTCAATACGAAGCAATCAACAAACTATTTGAAATTGGTCATAAACACGGTTTTTATGATACACTTGTAGATATAAAAGATTTCACAATACCTACAGAATATAAAGAACTTAGGAATTCGTAAACCATGGAAGCAAAACTAGTAGCACTTGGCGTTGAAACATTTAAAATGGCTCTTATGTTGGCACTGCCGGGCTTGCTTACTGGTATGTTTTTAGGTTTGGCAGTCTCTATCTTCCAAGCAACTACGCAAATCAACGAGATGACACTCTCTTTCATCCCTAAAATTCTTGGTGTTGTTATTGTTATCGTTCTTACTATGCCATGGATGCTAAACTCTATGACTGACTTCTCTACAAATATTTTCAATATGATCCCAACCTTCGTAGAATAATGAACCATAAAGATATAAACTTTTCAAAATACTCCTCTATAAAAATTGGTACTGCCCTTAATGTGGCTCTCTTAGATGAGTGTGCTTCTTCTGTAGAAGATTACTATCTTATCGGTTCATGCAACAATATTTTAATTGGAACTGAGCCTCCTCTCCTTATGATGTTAAGCAAAAAATATGATTATATAAAGATAGAAGATAATAGTTTAATAATAGGTGCTGCTACTCCATCTGGTAAAGTTGCTTCATTTTGTAAGAAAAATAATATTGCTAACTTTGAGTTTGTATCTCACCTTCCTGGTAAACTTGGTGGGCTTCTTTATATGAACGCTGGTCTCAAAGAGTATGAAATTTTTAATCATCTTATAAATATCACGACATGTTCAGGCATTAAGCAAAAAGATGAAATAAACTATGGCTATAGATTTACAGATATAGATGAACCTATTTTAGAGGCTGCGTTTGAGCTCTCATACGGTTTTGATAAGATAAAGGTAGAGATGTTCAAAAAAATGCGTTCTAATCAACCAAGCACGCCAAGTGCTGGAAGCTGTTTTAAAAATCCGGAGGGTGATTATGCAGGACGGCTCATAGAAGCTGTAGGACTTAAAGGAAATAGAGTTGGTGGTATGGAGTTTAGCTCTGAGCATGCAAACTTTTTAGTAAATCATGGAGATGGAAATTTTGATGATGCAATCTTTTTAATACAAGAAGCACAAAGAAAGGTTTTTAAAGAGTTTGGTATTTGGCTTCAGTGTGAAATAGTTATTTTAGATAAGAGATATATGGGTGGCGATTCGCCACTCATACGTAAAAAGTAAAGCTTAGAAACGCATCATTAAACCTGCATATATCCCTGCAAAATTCATATCAATTTGTGCATCCTCTGACTCATCTGTCTCTATATGCTGAATTCTATAGCCAATCTCAATACCAGGCTGTATAACTGGAGTAATGTCAAAAGTATAATCAACTTTTACTCTAACATCATACATAGTATTTGAATTATAAGATATATACTTAACATCAGCTTCAAATCCAAGCTCTGTCATTGGGATTTCTACTCTAGTTCTTAAATACACAAGAGGAAGAGCAACAGATTCTGTACTGCTATATGAACCTACAGTTGAAGGAGCTTCATAAGTAATATTCATAACTTTCAAGTCTACCCCTAAATCTAAAGTTAACCAAAAAGTATTATCTAGTAAGTTGTAGTAAGGAATTATGTCGTATTGAATTATCTCTAATGAAGTGTCACCAGCAACAGCAGTAAAGTTTTTAAATGTACCTGTCGCTTCACCCTCACTTTTAACTCCAACATACTCAAGTCTTAAATTTGGAATAATCGGTACAGGATGTTTTACTAATGCCCAGACATAAGCTTGTGACTCTTCATTTTTCTTTGAAGTATCACTACCAGTTACACCACTATCTGCATAAGTTATATCTCCACTTGGTGTTTGTATCCATGCACCAATACCCATCTCAATTCTAGCAAAATCTGCACTAGCGATTGTTGTTAAAATAGCTCCAAGTGCTAAAGTCATTAAAGTCTTTTTCATATATAACTCCTGTTTATTGTAATATGTATAATTATATCAGAGTTAAATTTGTGATTGCTTAAAAAATTATTTTGAATTTGAATTATAAAAATACCTAGAGTCATCACTCTAGGTATTTAAGAAGGAGAAATAAAATGAAATTAAATTCATTTTACTTTTTGCCACCAATGGCGGCGAGTTAAGTTGACACCTTAACTTTTAATACAGACTACTAAGGAGAGCTAGTAGTCTGTATTGAGAAACTTTATCTGTATGGAGAAAAAGGGTCTAGCTTACTGCAGCGATTGCAGCATCGTAGTTAGGCTCTTCAGTAATTTCTGGAACGATTTCTTTATAAGTCACAACACCTTCTTCGTTTACTGCGAAGATTGCTCTACAAGTAACACCAGCTAATACTGAACCACCAAGTAGTACACCATAAGCGTTAGCGAAATCTTTGTTTCTGAAGTCAGAAGTAACAGTTAAATCATTGATACCTTCAGCTGAACAAAAACGACCAGCAGCAAATGGAAGGTCAAGAGAAACAATAGTTGGTTTAACACCGTCTAAAGATGCAGCTTTTGCATTGAAGTTACGAGTTTCAGTAGCACATACACCTGTGTCTAAAGAAGGAACAACGATGATAAGTTGTTTGTGACCTTGAGCTCCACCAACTGTAACATCACCTAAACCGTCTGAGTTAACAACAGTAATTGCTGGTGCTTTGTCTCCAACATTTACTTCATTTCCTAATAATTCTACGTCTGTACCTTTAAATTTTGTAGTTGCCATTTTGGCTCCTTTGTTTTTTAATTTTTAACACATAAATGTGTTTTGTTGAGAGAAGTATATTTAAATCGGATAATTTTTGTCTTATTTAAAAAAAGAGTGTTTGAGGCTAAGTAAAGTTTAAGGTTGAGGGTTTATTTAAAGTGTACTTCTTGGAGAAATATCTAACTCTTCGACTGAGCTAAACATACCTTGCTTATACATCTCCACTGCAACTCTACCTATCATAGCTGCATTATCAGAGCAGTATTTAAGCTCACTTAACAGCAAAGAAGCCCTGTGAGGTTTTAAAAGTTCCTCTATTTGAGAACGTAGATAAAGGTTTGCACTTGCTCCACCAACTATGGCAAAAGTCTTTGGTTGAACCTTTTTAAAGTACTTTTTTAGTTTCTGAGTTAGATGCGCAGTTGCAATATGCTCAAACGAAGCTGCAATATCTCTGTACTGTGCTTCATCTCCATCAGCTTTTTGTATTGCAAGTCTTACTGCGTTTTTAAGTCCTGAGTAGCTAAAGGCTATAAGTGGAGATTGTGAAAGAGGGATAGTAAAGTTATGCTTTTTTCTATCTCCATCTTTTGCCAACTCTTGAATGAGTGGTCCACCCGGATAACCAAGCCCCATCATTTTTGCAACTTTATCAAAACTCTCACCAAAACTATCATCCATACTTTTTGCAACTGTTTTTATGTCCGTAAGACTTCTTACTTCCATCACTTGAGTATGTCCACCAGAAACTAAAAGTACCGTTATAGGAAAGGTTGTATCTTTTTCTATAAAGAGAGAGTAGATATGTCCAACTAAATGATTTACTCCTATTATAGGAATATCAAGTGCAACAGCAATAGCCTTAGCCATAGTTACACCCTCAACAAGAGTTACAGCTAAACCAGGAGTTGATGTAACTGCTACTGCTTTGAGGTCTTTAAAATAGGGTTCGCACTCCTCAAGAATCTTTGGAAGTGCTTCTGCGTGAAGACGTGCAGCGAGCTCTGGAACTACGCCACCATATACACTATGCTCTATCTCTTGAGATATTTTTTTATGGAAAAGAAGTTTGTTCGTTGCTATCTCTGTTATAGAGATAGCACTATCATCACATGAACTTTCTATACTTAGTATCATTTTAAATATTTCTCTAAAATAGCTTCTTTTTGTTGAGGAATATTAGCTAGCTCTAGTTCTTTTTTTACTATCTTTTTTTCAAAAATATCTATTTTTTTCACCATGTCTTTTTGTATTTCTTTTGATGGAAATGGAATTTTAATACCTTTTATTCTATCTATGGAAGCTCTTTTAGTTCTTGAAAAATTTAAACTTTTACCTTCTTGATTTAGAATATATGCTAAAAGACGTTCCTCTATTTTATTATCTTTAACTCTTAAAACTCCACAATGATCAGTTGGATAAAATGGTTTCTCTTTTGGGAGACAACTTACCATCCAATCTCCATCTATACCCCATAAAACCGATGGAACATTATAATCATCTAATAAATGCTTATCCATATAACCAAAAGGCTCAAAAATATTAGCACTATATATAGGGACTTTTCCGTTTACCTTTACATTCCCTTTTAACACTCTTTTACCTATTGAAATAGTAAAAATATTAGTATCGCTTAATCTAACTTTAGTATTCGTACTGGAGGTAGTATCTATAAATATTTGTTCTAAACTCCCTTTTAGATGTTCAATTTCTTTAAGTAATTTTTGATTTTGATTTTCTAAGACTCCAATCTCTGCTACGATTTTTTCTTGAATATTTTTTGGAGGCAATGGGATTTGTACTTCACTTACTAATTCAATATTTAAATTATTTACTGTTGTTCCACCACTTGCTAATATATCAAATTGATTTTGTACCATATTTGTTGACAAAATATTATATAGGTAGTCTTTATCAATTCTTTCATCAAAATTATATAATTTCAACCATCCATCATGGATACAACCTTTTATCTTCATAATATATGGTCTTCCATAACTCATTGAATTAGATAAAACAAAATCTCCTATATTTACAAAACGTGATTTTTCTGCTCCATCTAATGTAATTTTTTCCTTTGAACTTTCTATATACTTAGAATCCGAATCTGTATCACCTATCTTAATCCAATTTACACCATTATCTTCATCTGTTAGATACTCCCTAATTGGTCTTGGAGATGCACCTCTAACAATATTAAGTAATTTATCAAGTCTATAAATTGTCCATTTACTTTCAATCTTCACTTTTTTTTTAACACTCAAGGAAATATTTTTTTCAAAATCAACTCTATCAAAAGTCATTATATCTACTAAATCAACATAAAAAATATTCTCTTTTAAACTCTCATCTATAGTCTTAAACTCATCACTAAACGCACTATAGATATAACTATTCGCTTTTAAGCTATTTTCATAAGAACTATCATCATAAAGTGATGTACACTCATCTATAGTTTTACCTCGCTGAATTGGGTGTATGCCCTCACTTCCTCGTCTACTACTAAACTCATAACCAAGAAATCTCTTCTCTTCTTTTTTCTCACCAGTTTTTACAATAGTTACTTTTTGAGAATAAGACATAACAAAATAAAAAAGTTTTTCTTTTTCAAGTTTAATAATCTTTTCTAAACTTTCAAGTTTTTTATCATACTCTTGATAGAGTTCATGCTCTTCTATCTTTTCATTAGGTTTTTCATCGACTAAAGTGAAATAATCTTCCAGACTTATATCTTCCCAAACATGACTTACATATTTTGCTAATGGATTTTGTACTCCATTTATTGTTATATCTTTTTTATTCTCAAAAAGTTTTTGTACTGAAGCTTTTATATTTGCATGCAGCATGTTATTCTTTCTTCTTAAAAAGAGGACTACAGTGTTTGTTCCTGTAGCCATGAAAGTATTTGATCCAAGCTCTGTGATGCTTATAATATCAAAATATTTGAATATTACCTCTCTTGTTTTAGTATAAATTCCACCATTACTAAGAATACTACTAGGTAAAATTATCCCTGCAATCCCACCATCTTTTAAAAGCTGTTTTGTTCTTTCTATAAAAAGAGCTTCTATCTCACTACTTTGGTCTGTTAGTTTTTCATAGAGTTCAAAATCATTTTTGTTAAATTTTTTGCTTATATTTTTAAAAGCACTTACAGAATAAGGTGGATTTGAAATAACCATGTCAAACTGTTTGTTATCTTGAGGGTAATCACTATCTTTTAAAGTTAATTTTCCTCTATACTCTTTGGTTTGTGTAAAGTTCGCAAGTCCATCTCCATGAATTACTTTTGCTAAACCATCGCCATGCAAATAACATCCAACTTTTGCAGTTTTTACAAGTCTATAATCTTTTTCTATGCCATAAACATAGTCATAAGCCCAATCAAAATGATCTACTTTCCAACTCTTGAGTTTTCTAGAGGTATCTGAAATAAATTCATCTTGATTAACACTGTTTATATACTTTTGTATCTCATCCATTGCTTCTGTTATGAAATGTCCACTTCCAACTGCATAATCTATGACATTTGGTAGAAGTTCATCTTTTACACCACAAGAGAGTTTCTCATGGATGATTTTATCAAAAGGTATACTTCTAATGATAAACTTTGCGACTGGCACAGGTGTAAAAAACTGACCTACCTCTTGTTTTAGTCCAGTTGTAAGCAATAACTCAAAAAAATCACTTAAAAACTGTTGCTTTTTGGTGTATCTGATTTGATAGTTTTGCAGAAGTTCAACTACTTCTTTAACTACAATAGCATTTTCTTCAAAGGTATCTTGGTCAAACACATCTTTTATAGCAAATTCATTATTTTTTTGAAGTCTTATCTTTGTAAACTCTTCTAGTAGCTCTTCTTTTACGCTGTTATCAAGATTACCGAACTTCTCTTCAAATTTAGCATCACTTAAATCTGAAACTTCTTTATCTAAAAACTCTTTCATCCCTTTTTGATAAAGATCTGTTAGTCTTTTTTGAAAGGATACATGAGTATCTATCCCCTCTATCCATTGAAACCCAAGTTCTTGATTTTGTTTTGTGTCTTTTTCATCCATAATCTTACAAAGAAAAAGTGTAAAGATTTTACTAAAAGCATTTGGTTTATCGGAAACTACATTATGTCTGAGTATCTCCATAAAACGGTTAAATATTTTAGAACTATCTTCGGCAGTTATCTCAACTAATTCTTTTGGAGTCAAGGCTTTACTTTTGTAGCTATAGGGTCTTACCCAACTATCAAATACACCATTATTTTTGGGTGTTTTATTCCATCTATCATAAAAATCTTTTACATTACTTGTAGTTTTATACTCTTCTTCTATTTTTACTATTTGATTGGTATATTCTATTTTTTTATTATCAAATCTTGAAGCGTATAAAACTAAAATTTCAGCATCTTTATCTTGTTGAAAATATGTAAAAAGTTGTCCGCCATCTTTGTTTAGCTTTACAAATGATTTGTCAAACTCTTTTCCCCATGTTTTACACTCTATCATCATATATGCAGAGTCGTCATCATTGGTGACTAAAATATCAAGTCTTCCACTTGTTCCATGTCCACTTGGATAAACTTTTTCTAAAATTATATTTTTAGGATTATAACCTTTTGTTAAAAGTCTATCTACACACTCTAAAACAACTAAATCTTCTTCTTTTGTAATTTTTTGAATAGCGTTCTTTGAATCATTAAAAAAAATATGATTGCCAAAGTTAATAGTATTATTATTTAAGTCTATCTCTATATTGTAATTACTATGAAGTGGGTATGTTTTTTGATAAATATTTGAACTGTTTTCTTTTGGAATAAATTTTAATTTAGACATTAGGTCGTTCTGGTATTTCTCTTTAAACATTTCAACTCTCCCTACTTTTTAGTTTATCTTAGTTTAAAAGATACTACAGATTACAAAAAATGACATTTTGTCATATTTAATGCAATTTTACCATAATAACAATCTTATTTTCCTAGATATCATTCGTATCCCTCTTGGAGCTGACAACTATTTGAATATGGAATTGCTATATAAAAACAAGCTTTTTCACTATTATCTGCTGGATATATTTCACTTCTTGAGTACTCACGTGAGCATGGATCCATTTTACCATCAAAAATTGTTTTAATAATTTCTTTTGATACAAAAAGTGTTATATCTCTTCGATGCTTCTCTATCTCTTGATCTTGCACTTTTGCATTATCACAACATACAATCTCCAAGCCATACTCATTAGCTATGAACTGTAACTTTATCTCTTTACGATTGGAGTTATCATTAAACGCAGTGAGTGAATCATCTAAAAGGTCTAAGATTACTTGTAAAATAGATGAAGAGACATTAATACGCCCATAACTATCATCTATAATGATCTCTACACTTATACTCTCATCAATTTGTGTAGCAGTTATAATACTTTTTATCTCTTGATTTATAGACTCCAAGTCTATCATCTCATACTCAGATATATTTGCCATCATATCTTCAACAATGACAATAGCTCTCTCTTCACTTTTACAAATTTCATCTTTTTGCTTAAAAGGATTTGATAATTTTGAAACTATTCTCTTTATCATAAACTACTCCTTGAAAAACTTCTTACCTCTTTATCTATGGCAAAAACATCGTCAATATTCTGAGGTGCATTATCAAATTTATCGTAAGCATTTATGATTACTTTACTAATATCCATAAATCCTATCTCTTTGTTTACAAACATCTCAATTGCAGCTTCATTAGCTGCATTTATCACAACTCCAAGAGCAGGATTTTGAATCAGTGACTCTTTTATCACCCAAATTGGATATCTATCGGTTGTAATTTCACGAAACTCTAAAGAGCCAACTTTAAGTAGGTCTACGTGAGCTAAGATATTTTCATCCATCTTTGTGTCAAGTGCATACGCAATAGGGAGTTGCATACTTGCGTGCGCGAAGTGAGCAGTAGTTGAACCATCTTTAAAGTCTATAAGTGCATGAATAAGTGACTGCGTTTCTATAATCGCATCATATTCACCCTTACCAAAAAGCCATCTTGCTTCTAATAACTCAAACATCTTATTTACCATAGTCGCACTATCTATAGTAATCTTTTGTCCCATTGACCAGTTTGGATGTTTTTGAGTATCTGCTAGTGTAGCGTTTTGAAGTTTGTTTATATCCCAATCACGAAATGCACCACCACTTGCAGTGATTATCATCTTTGAGACAGCTCTCTTTTGCATAAGATACCAGAGTCCAAAATGCTCACTATCTATAGGCTGGATTTTTGAAATATCTATAAACGCTCCACAGGCAACAAGTGATTCTTTATTTGCCAAAGCTACTTTTTTACCGCACTCTATCGCTTTAAGAGTTGGACGAAGCCCTAAGAAACCTACAAGAGCGTTAACAACTAACTCGCTTGAAGAGTCCTCAATAACTTTTAAAATCGCCTCTTGACCTGAATAAACTCTAGTGTGATTTACTCTTGAAATATCTTGAGAGTTTGCAATGACTACGATTTTTGGATTATGCTCTTTTATCTGCTCATTGAGTAAGTTTATGTTGCTACCGCAAACTAAAACCTCAACGTCAATGCCAAATTTACGAGCTACTATAAGTGTATTCACACCTATAGAGCCTGTTGAGCCAAGAAGTATCAAAAGGTTATACCAACCCTCTAAGAAGAACTAACATTACGATTCCACCAAATAGATAGCCATCTATTCTATCAAGAATTCCACCATGACCTGGAAGTATGTCACCACTGTCTTTTACACCTGCAGCACGCTTGAGTGAAGACTCAAAAAGGTCTCCAAAAATAGAACTAACTGCAACCATAAAAGAGATAATAAATGCAATCCCTAAATCAACAATAGTAAGACCAAAAAACATACCACCAAGAGTTGCAACTACGATACCACCGACAACACCTTCCATAGTTTTGTTAGGACTTGTCTCGCAGAATGGAGTTTGACCTATACTTTTACCAACGGCATAAGCTCCTATGTCAGTAAGAGCAACAACAGCTACTAACCAAAGAAGAGAGGTCACTCCGTACTCTTGATACATTGTGAACATAAAAAGAATTCCAGCTGTTGGATAGATGAATGGAAAAAAGTCTTTCCACTGAATCTCTTTGTTAAACGCGATAGCACTAGCATAAGCTACACCGGCTAAAACAAATAAGTCATCGCCATATGGATAGATTCCCGCTAGAAGCCATATACCAATTGCATAAGGTAGAAGATTATCTTTCTCAACTTCAAAAAGTAGTACAGCTTCTTTAAATGCTAGGATATACATCCCGCCAAATACTAGCCACATTAAAAAAAAGTTATCTATTAGACCTACGATAAGAACACCAGCCAAAAGTGCTAAACCGGTAATAATTCTCTCTCTGTTATTTTCGAACATACTCATAAAAAATCCTGCCTAGTAATTAAAAGCAGATTATACCCTATCACACTTTAATATCTAGTTTATACATGCCCGGCTGTTCTTCTTCTGTTTCCTCAGTTTCTCTTTTTTCACTTCTTTGATTCTCTCTATCTGCCTCATCACGTTGATGTTCACGATCAGGATCTACTTCTTGGTTCTCTTCTGTAGGACGTACCTCTAAGACTTTTTCATCTTTCTCATTAGCAGAAGCTTGAGCTATCATATTTTGAAAGTCTACACGATTATTATGAGCATTCTGAACAGAAGCAGCACTGGCTGTCATCTGGTTTGTAAAAATTGCATTTCCAATAGGACCAATTGCCATGACTAGCTCCTCGTGTCTATCTCTATGGTTTTGTACTTATTATAGAGCACATTCGCACCACTTTGAATAGTTACTTCTCTTCGTGGAGTATAATCGACCAAAAACTTATCTTGTTGAGAGGTACTAAAATCCACACAGAGTCTTGCCGCACTCTCGATAATATGCATAGGAAGGTTTTGCTTGTCAGTTGTGATAATAACATGAGTAGAGGGTTGGTCTTTTAAATGAATCCAAACATCTTTTGCTCTTGCGTTTTGAAGAACTTCTACATTACCTTTTTCATTCTTACCAAGCTGAACCTTATAGCCCTCTATCCAAAACACCTCTATAGAATCATTCACTTTTATTTTTTTGTTTTGCACTTTTTTTGGAAAGAGTAGTTCTATCTTTGAAGTATCTTTAGCCGTTTGCACAGTATGGATGAAAAGTTTAATATGCTCTATCTTTGAACGTAAAGATTCCTCTTCTATATGAAGATGTTTAGCTCTCTGTTTCGCTTTTTTACTCTTTGTAAAAAACATATCTGAAATCATAAACGCTGTAGGATATGTTTTTGGCAACGAAATCTCTATTGTCTTACCATCATAATCATCTAAGGCTAAACTTGTAACATATGGCTTAATGTTATGGATGTTTGAGAGAACTAAATTACCATAGTGTTCACTCTCACGTGATTCTTTTTCTAGAGTCTCTTGACTCTCTAAAGCATTGTAGAGTTTTTGAAGTTTTTTCATCTTCTTATTTAAAAATGACACTTTCTGTGTTTTAAGAGAATCTAGTCTGCTACTCTGTTCTTTTTCATAAACGCTAAAAAGAAATTCTTCTACATTATCTAGTGGAAATTCTTTGGCAATAAAAGGAGCCAGAGGAACATCTAAAAGCTTTTGCCCTACTCTTACTTCACGAAACGATGAAAACAGGTCAACGTGACGAAGAGCTTCTAGGACAATATTTTGTTCATCTAAGATAATTACATTTGTATATTTACCTGTAAATTCTATTTGAAGATATGTTATCTCCTCTTTATACGCAGAAGCAATAGAAGTTTTAAAACGGATAATCTTATCATCATTTAAAAGTTCGACATCTAAAATATTTGAGCGATTAAAACGTTTTGCAATTATGACATCAAAGGGAGCGTTATAGACTTTCGAACGCGGATATGACTCACACTTAAACATACTCGAATTTGAGCGTTGCATATTAAAATATATATCACAGCCCAGGCTACCCTCTCTTGCCTTGCAATTCACCTTGTCATTTTTATCAAACACTATCTTTAAAGTTGTATCACTCACTCTATGAATAGCCGATATTTTTGTAAAGTTTTTTAAATAATTTATTATCTGTTTGAGATGTGATAGTTTCATAAAGAGATTGTATCACACATAAAATAACCTTGTGAATAATCAATTCCTAGCTCTTTTATCTGCTCAGAGTCTGTCTTAAAGTTTTAATTGATTATGGGTGTTTATCTTTAACATCTCTTCAATCTAATATTAGTATCAACACTCTATAACCTCATCTTAAACCAAGCGAGATATAATTGCAAGCAACAAAAGGAAAAACATTGAGACAAGCTCGCGGTTTTGGTAAAAACTATTTCTCTCTAGCAGCGATACAAGCTCACGTATCCCTCAAAAAAATAGTTGCACTTAGTATAGCAGTATGTACTCTCGATGGAAAACCCCTTAGACTAAAAATAAACTCCCCTCCAGCTACTTAATCTTTAAAATCATATAAATAAAATTTCATAAAAAGATTAAGGACAAATATGTCAAACGCAATAAAATTATCACTATTATCAGTCGCTCTTTTGAGCCAACTCAATGCTACAGAAATACAACTTGAAAAGATAACTGTAGTTAGTGCTACTAAAAATGAACAATCACTCAAAGATGTAACATCAAATGTAAATGTTATAACAAGTGCTGAAATTGAAGAAAGACATTTCACAACTGTTGCTCAAGCACTCAATAGTGTCGCGGGTATCAACTATACAAGTAATGGGGGACTTGGAAGTACAACTTCCATAAACTTAAGAGGTGCAGGAAACAATCGAACTTTGGTTCTAATAGACGGCGTTAGATATCAAGATCCTTCTAGTACAAGTGGTGCGAGTATTCAACATCTCATGATTCAAGATATTGCGCAGATAGAAGTTATTAAAGGTGCTCAGAGTGGTATTTGGGGTGCTGATGCAAGTGCTGGTGTAATTAACATCATCACTAAAAAAGCCAAACAAGGAACCCATGTCAGTGCAAATCTTGAAGGAGGAAGCTTTAATACAAGAAAAATTGGAGTTGCTGTATCTCATAGAACTTCTGATTTTGATATAAAACTGAGTATGAATGAAATTACAAGTGATGGATTTAGTGTTCAAGCTCCTAGAGATCAAGATATCAATAAATATGAAGATGATGCTTATTCAAATTTGACCATAAACGTACAAGCCAACTACTATGTAAATGATGATGCAAAAATCAATCTGAATATTACTAACATAGATGCTTTGAAAGAGTATGACAGTTATGGTAACCCTAATGATAATACAATGAAAAGTGATATATCTAATCAACTCTATTCTTTATCATATTTACAAACTTATAAAAATCATGACTTTACACTAAAAGCAGAGCTCAGCCACTTCTCAAGAGACGAAATTGGTACTGTAGCTCAATTTGGAAGTGAATATGTAAAAATTTTTAATGGAGAACATGCAAACATAGAATTCATCGATAATATTACATACTTTGAAAAAGATTTTTTAACCTTTGGATTCGGAAGCAATAGTGATGATGTTGATTACATCATGACCGACAACTCCAAGAAACAAAAAGATAACAGAGATAATTATATTTATCTTACTAACTCAAACAGCTTTGATAAAGTTATTTTAACTGAGAGTATTAGATATGATGACTACAATAATTTTGACAGTAAAGCCACTGGAAAACTGGGGATTAAATATAATATAAATCAAGATTTATTTATTAGTTCAAATGTTGGTATTGGTTATAACGTTCCAAATATTGTTCAGGAGTTAAATCCTTGGGGAGCGCTAAACAGTGAACTAAACCCTGAAGATACTCTTAGTTCTGATATCTCCATCGGGTATAAAGGCTTTAAAGCCACATATTTTTATAATGAAATTACTGATTTAATAGAGTGGTATGACCCAGATGGATTTGGAGGGAACCCTGCAATCTATAAAAATCTTGATGGTAAAAGTGTATTCAAAGGTTACGAATTTGAGTACAGCCAAAATATTATAGACTCTATCTCTATATCACTTAACTACAGTATACTTAGTGCTCAAGATAAAGATGGCAAAGATTTGGCTAGAAGACCACAAGAGAGTGCAAAGTTAGGGTTAGATTACTATCCATTAGATAATTTACATTTAGGTGCTTATGGTGAATATATCGGTGAAAGGTATAATAGTGCCAATCAAAATGGTCAGCAAACAGGAAGATATGCGGTTGTTGATATTGTAACAAATTATGATATAAACAAAAACCTCTCTTTTTATGTAAAAGTTGATAATCTTTTTGATAAATATTATCAAACAGTAGATGGATATACAACTGCTCCACTCAGTGCATATCTTGGATTAAACGCTAAATTTTAAAAGGAAAAACTTTGAGTATAAAAATCATTTCATTCATTCTCCTTTTTATACTCAATCTTCACTCTAATGAGAGGATAATCTCTCTTAGCCCCTCTATTACAGAGATACTTTTTGCTCTTGGAAAAGGGAGCGAGACGGTGGCTACTTCTAGCTACTCTCTCTATCCAAAAGAGGCACAAAAACTTCCTATTATCGGTGGTTATGAAAATCCTCATTTAGAAAAGATATTATCTCACTCCCCTACTTTAGTAGTTGGACAAAATTTCAATCAAAACACTTTAGATAATTTAAAAAAATTCTATATTAAAACATTGCAACTCAATCTCAAAACACTCTCAAACATTCAAGAATCAATAACTATTTTAGCAGATGAATTAAACGCAACGACCGAGGCAAAAAAGTTAACAAATGATATAAAAAACGCAATAAAAAACGCACCAAAAAGTAAAAAACCACATAGTGTCATGATAGTTTATGGTCTACGTGAGGATTTACGAAACGCAACATACATTGCTGGACACGACATATTTTTTGAAGATATTATCAAAGAGTGTGGAAATACAAATGCTTACACAGCCACCTCAACAGCACAACCAGTTCTTGGTTATGAAAATATTATCGCTATAAATCCAGACCAAATTATAATTTTACACTCACACGCTACAGAGGGAAATGTAGACGTTCAAAAAGCACTTCATAACTGGTACTCTCTCCCAACAAACGCAGCAAAAAACAAAAAAATATCAATTGTTGATGAGAGTTATCTTCACATCCCATCTCACAGAGTAGCACTCACTATCTCAAGGCTTTGCGGAGAGATGAATGATTGAGTTAAAAAATTTGAAGTGTGCGTTTGAAAATAGAACTATCTTAGAAAGTGTATCTTTAAAAATAGAAAATCATATCACTCTACTTGGAGCAAATGGAAGTGGAAAAAGTACTTTAGCCAAGGCAATATGTTCTTTAATTGATTTTGATGGAGAAGTGATTATTAATGGCACAGACATCAAAGAGCTTTCACTCAATGACAAAGCAAAAACTCTCTCTTATATCCCTGCAAAACTAGAGATATATGACTCATTTATAACAGTTGAAGAGTTTGTTCTTCTTGGACGTTTTCCATATAAAAAAAGCTTTTTCGAGTACTCCGAGAAAGATAAAAACATCACGCAACAGACTTTAGAGTTTTTAAAAATCTCTCACTTAAAAGAGAGTAGTGTCAGCTCGCTCAGTTCTGGTGAACAGCAACTTGCACTCATTGCTCAAGCGTTAGCCCAGCAGAGTAAAATTATCATCTTTGATGAGCCAACTGCAAATCTTGACCCACATAACTCCAAAATTATTGCCGAGCATATCAAGGGATTAAAAGAGTACCATCAAATCATTTTAATTACACATGATTTACATCTAGCTTCTTATGTAGGAAGTTCAGTTATTTTTATAAAAGATAAGACTACTCACTATTATGAAGATAACTTTTTTGATGACGCGACACTCGAAGAACTTTATAACGTTCCGTTTAACTCTTTGGCGGTTCAGTATGATTAAGTTTTTAGTATGGGCTTCTCTTCTAGCTATTTTAATTCTTTCTCCATTTATCGGTGCTGTAAATCTAGATGTAAATGATATCTTCAACTTTAATTCTTTGACATCAACTATATTTTTTGATCTTCGTGTTCCTCGAGTTTTGTTCGCATTTTTTGCAGGAACTATCCTTGGGCTTAGTGGTCTACTTTTTCAAACTCTTTTTAGAAATGCACTCATGACCCCTTATACTTTAGGTATCTCAAGTGGTGCTGTATTAGGAGCAGGGATTGCCATAAAATTAGGACTTGGAACTCTACTTTTTGGAATAGCGGCCATTAGTATATTTGGTTTTTTAGGAGCGATATTTACAGTATTTTTACTCATATATCTTTCACAGTTTTTACGCTCAGGACAACATGAATCACTGCTTCTCTTAGGTATTGCACTCTCTCTATTTTACACTTCAGCACTCATGGTCATCTTCTATCTTGGCGATGCTATGCAAAATGACATGCTCATACGTTTTACTATGGGTTCACTCTCGGTTATCGGTTGGCAGAGTCCTATTATCCTTGGAGTAATTGCTTTTATACTTTTTGTTAGTATATATATCTATAGATTTGAACTTCAGCTGCTTAGTATCTCTGAAGATCAGGCGTACCTCAAAGGTATCAATACAAAAAAGGTCACACTGACTCTTCTCATAGTCTCATCTTTGGGAATTGGAACTCTGGTGAGTATTAGTGGTCCTATTGGCTTTGTAGGTCTCATAGTTCCCCATATAGTTGCTAAACTTTATCCTTCAACTGTGAGTTATAGAATCACGAAAACTGCTCTCTTTGGTGGTTTTTTCTTAGTTCTTTGTGATACTATTACAAGAGGACTTCAAACACAGAGTGAACTCCCTATAGGGATAGTGACTGCTCTTATCGGTGGTCCATTTTTCATCTACTTAATTATCAAAAGGAGCGACAATGCAAAAAATATCTAGAAGAGGGTTTATAAAAAGTGCCTTAGCTATGACAGCTATGCCACTTGTTGCGAATGCAGACAAAACTGAGCATAAAAGTTCTCTAAAGTTTATCCATATAACAGATTCACATATGGATTTAAACGATCCAAATAGTATAGAGGCGATGGAGTTAATGGTTGAGTTTGTAAATGAAAACTATAAGGATTTAGACTTTGTATGTTTTGGTGGAGATAATTTTAACAACAATGTTGAGGGAGAGAAGGATGCTTTAGTTTTTAAAGAGATTACAGACAAACTTCACTGCCCAACACTTCATGTGAGAGGCAACAAAGAGTCTAATCCTAAACCAAACGACGCTATTCACCTTGATGAGTTTCAAAAACTTTTTGTACAGGAAAAAGGTTTAATGGTATCTGGAAAAGATTGGGCTTATGAAAAAAATGGCTATATATTTTTAGGTCTTGATAGCTGTATTGATGGAGCTAACAATGGACTCTATACAGATGAGACTATATCTTTTGCTAAAAAAATCTTAGATAAAGCAAAACCTACAATAGCACTCAATCATCATCCCTACACAAACTACTGGGGTGGTACTGAAGAAAAAGATCTTCACAAGTATGTTTTAAATAACACAGACAGAGTTCAAAAGGAGCTTTTTGGCTACTCAAACCTCATTCTCACACTCTCTGGACATAAACATATCGATTCAGTAAAAGAGCTAAAAGGTACAAAAACGGTTGTAACTAGAGGCTTTATAAGACCGCTTGACTTAGATATGTATCCGATGAGATATGTAGAAATTAACGGTGATGAAATTAGTGAAAAACTAATTTATACTTCATAGGCAATAAGATGGGATACAGCGAGTGGTTTGAAAAGCATGCTGCTAAACATAAAAAAATAGTTGATAAACTAGTAGACAAAGGCTTTACCCAAGAGCAGATTATAGACTATTTTGATTTTGACAATATGGTGGAGAATGAAAATGATTTCTGTCCACTCTATAAAGAGCCAAAAAAATGTCATGATATGGAAAAATTGAACTGTTATCTCTGCGCTTGTCCAAATTTTCGTTTTAATGATGAAGGTTTAGGGAGTTACAACGAGTTTAAGATTTTAAGTGAATGTAGTATTGATAATGGAGAAAAATTTGCGGGTAAAGGAGTGATTCACCAAGATTGCTCAAACTGTAGTGTTCCGCACCATAAAGCCTACATAGAAAAAAACTTCGACCTTGATTGGAAAAAAATCATGAGTGAGTGCCAAGCTTAAATGGGCGTTATCACTCACATCACACTTGAAGAAGTGAAAAAACTTTTTCCCTCTTTTAAGATCTCAAGTTTAACACCTACAAGTTCTGGCATCATTGATACGACCTACATAACAGATGAGTTTATACTCAAAAAATATGAACGAGAGATTGATGTGAACGCAAATACAAAACTCTTAAACAGTTTATCTCACTCTCTCAATGTTCCTACATGCATAGCTCAAAATGGGGAGTGGTTTTTATATACAAAGCTAAAAGGTGAGCAGCCTAAAACTGTAAAGAGTTATCATATCCAAGCTCTCGCAAGATTTTTAGCAAAGTTTCATACACAAACGCAACAGATGAGATGTGGCTCCATATTCATTGAGAACTATGATTTACAAAAAACAGTTTACTTTACAAAACGCAACTACTACTTTTACTATAAAAAACTTCAATCACTACAAAACTATAAGCCTCAAAATGATGGTTTTATACATGGAGATATATTTAAAGACAATACAGTGTTTGACAAAGACAAAATAGGTGTATTTGATTTTATAGATGGAGGGTGTGGAGAGTTTGTTTTTGATGTGGCAGTTTGTCTAGTTGCCTTTGATGCAAAAAAACATTCGCAATTTTTTATAAACCTCTTTCTAAACACTTACAATCAAAGAGCTCCAAAAAAAATAAAAAAAGAAACGCTTATAGAGATGTTACAAACGGCTGCAGCATTTTATGCTCTGCTTCGTATAGAGAAGTATAAAAATCCTCATAAAGCAAAAGAATTACTATGAAGCATGGTGCGGGTATCTATAAAATGGCGAAAAATCTTGGCTGCAAGAGCAGTGAGATTATAGATTTCTCATCAAATATCAACAGTTACAATACTAACACAAAAATAAAACTAACAAAGGAGTTGTTAGTTAAATATGCTGATAGTTCCTACGCTGATTTGAAGAAAATCATAGCCAAAAAGATGCAAATAAAAAAGAAGCAAATAGCACTTTATAATGGTGCAACTTCTGCAATATTTGAACTCATAAAAAGCCTAAAAGAGAGTGACATATACCTATATGCTCCACTCTATGGAGAGTATGAAAAAGCATGCCGAGTATCTAGTAAAAATATACATAAAATCAATCGTTTTGAAGAGCTCTACAAAGTACCAAAAAAGAACTCAACTGTTGTCTTTGTAAACCCCTCTACTCCAGATGGAAAATATTACCATTTAGAGAAATTATTTAAGCTCTGGAAGAGACAAAACTGTACGATTATCATAGATGAATCCTTTTTAGAGTTCCAAAACCTAAAATCTTTGAGAAATCAAATAAATGATTATAAAAAACTCTATATAATCCAATCTTTTACAAAGTTTTATGCTTGTGCTGGAGTAAGAATTGGGGCTATTTTCTCTCATAAACGCAACATTGAAGCGCTAAAAACTCCTCTTTGGAATCTCTCATCATTTGATGTAGAATTTCTAAGTAAAAGACTACAAGATAACAACTTCTCACGTGAGAGTAAAAAGAGTCATAAAAAGATGAAAAAAGAACTTCATAAAATTTTGAAAAGTTCAAAACTATTTTCTAAAATTTACAAGAGTGATTCTAATTTTATTCTTACTAAAAGTAAGCGTGCTAAAAAGATTTTCAAACATCTTTACAAAAACAAAATCTTAGTAAGAAAATGCGGAAGCTTTGACTTTTTAAATAATAGTTATCTGCGCTTTGCTGTTAAAGACACTAACACACATAACAAACTAACGGAAATTTTAAATAAACTCATATAATCACGTATATAAGACATTAAAGTTTTAACTTAAATAAAGGTACAATTAAACAAACTATTTTTTAGGAATATTCATGCGCAAAATTTCACCTGAAGCTATAACTATTTTAAAAGATACTTTAAGTACAGTATTTTGGTATAAAAAAACTTTAGTTGCATATTTTAGATTATCCATGAGTGATGGTGATGTAATTATTTCAAGAATCAATTGGCAATCAATTTTAAAAAGAGAAACAACTTCACTCTTCATTGATTATTTAGTAAAAATGAATAGAACTGATGATTTAATTTATCTCATAAGTAATTTATGTGAAAAAATAGATTTCAACGAATTACAGAAAACTGACAATCCAGATAAAGCTATTAAAATAGCTAAAGAAAATATTTTAAAATTGAAAAAAATCTATGCACTACATCATGATGTTGTTATAGACAAAGAGAAAAGAGAAAAAGCTAGAAAAAAACATCTAGAAGAAGTAGCATCAAAACAATATTTTAATAATAAACTAGAGGAGCTAAAAAAAACTTTCTTCAATTCTTATTTATTAGAACCTATACAAAGAGGCTATAAATTTGAAGAAATTTTAAGAGACTTAAATGAGTTGTTTGATTTAGACCCAAGAGCATCATATAAAATTGACGGTGGACAAATCGATGGTTCTTTTTCCCTTGACAATACAGAATATATAATTGAAGCCAAATGGCATACACCTCCAATTGACCATACTCACATAATTATATTTATTGAAAAAGCAAGTAGAATGCTAGAAAACACTCTTGGATTATTTATATCTCATAGCAGTTTTACAGAAACAGCCATAGCAAAAGCAAATAACAGAAATATTATATTGATGGATGGTGAAGATTTAGTATATGTCTTAGAAAACAAAATAGATTATTTAGACTTATTAAGAAAAAAGAAAAAATATGCTTCACAAACAGGTAATTGTTTTTATAAAGCAAAAGAAGTAGGTAAATAAATAATGACCAACTCAAACATACTAATATATCAAAGTGAAGATGGTCAAACAAAAATTCAAACTAGACTTGAAGATGAGACTGTATGGCTTACACAAGCTCAAATTTGCGAACTATTTCAAAAGTCAAAATCTACTATTAGTGAACATATTAAAAATATATTTGAGAGTGAAGAACTTATAGAAAATCAAGTTGTTCGGAATCTCCGAACAACTGCTAATGATGGCAAAAACTACAATACTAATTTTTACAACCTTGACATGATTATATCTGTAGGCTACAGAGTAAAATCACTCCAAGGAACAAAGTTTCGTCAATGGGCTACTGCAAGACTTAAAGAGTACATAGTAAAAGGTTTTACTATGAATGACGAACTTTTAAAGGAGATGAGTGGAGGAAGTTACTTTGAAGAGTTACTCTCTCGTATTCGAGATATACGAAGTAGCGAAAAAGTATTTTGGAGAAAAGTTCTTGATATTTACTCTACAAGTATTGATTACGATGCAAAAGCTGAGACCTCTATACTCTTCTTTCAAACCATCCAAAATAAAATGCACTGGGCAGCCCATGGAAATACTGCTGCAGAGATAGTGTACCAAAGGGCAGATAGTTCAAAAAACAACATGGGTGTCTTATCTTTTAAAGGTACTAAACCTGTAAAAAAAGAGATAGAAGTAGCAAAAAATTACCTTGATGAAGATGAGTTAAATATACTCAATAGAATGGTTACTGCATACTTAGAAATCGCAGAGATACAAGCAATGAACCAAATACCAATGTATATGAAAGATTGGATAGAGAGGATTGATGACTTTTTAAAAATGACTGGTAAAGACATACTCACTCACGCAGGAACAATCAGCCATAATCAAGCTATGCAAAAAGCAAATGTTGAATATGAAAAATACAAAGAACAGATAAAAAATTCCCTCTCAAATGTAGAAAAAGATTTTATAAAAACTATTGAAACCACTGCCAAGAAATTAAAATAAATGAACTCACTTAGTATCTTCGGAACAAGCTCTGATGCTGGAAAGTCAACTCTTAGTTTTGCTATAACTTACCTACTCCATCACAGAGGTATAAAAGTAGCTCCATTTAAAGCTCAAAACGTGTCAAATAACTCTCAAGTTACAGATGAAGGTGGAGAGATTGCTATACCTCAATACTTTGCTGCAGAATCAATTGGACTTAGAACTTCGCCAAATATGAACCCAATTCTCTTAAAATCTGGTGGGAAGTCCAAAGCTCATATGATAGTAAACGGGAAAAGTGTTGGAAACAAAGATGTTTGGTCCTACTATCGCGATATAAAAACCTTACAACCTCACGTGAAGAGAGCTTTTAAAACTCTTCAAAAAGAGTACGACTGTATAGTTGCAGAGGGTGCAGGGAGTCCAGTTGAGTTAAATCTTATGGATAAAGATCTCTCTAACATCTATGTAGCAGATGAGTTTAACACTAAGATTATCTTAATTGCTGATATACAAAGAGGTGGTGTTTTTGCTTCCATCTATGGTGTTTATAATCTACTTCCTAAAAAACTGCGTAAAAACATCATAGGGGTTATCGTAAATAAATTTCAAGGAGATATGACTCTTTTTGATGAGGGTGTTAAAATAATTGGAAAAAAGTTTAAGATACCTGTTCTTGGTGTCGTCCCTTTTCGTCCTTTTAATCTCGGTTTTGAAGATAGTGAATCAATTATGAACTATGTTCAAGAGACTTCAAAAGCCATCATAAAAGTAGGTGTTATAAAACTGCCTCATATTAGTAACTTTACAGACTTTGAACCTCTTGTAGCAGATAGAGAAGTTGAACTTACTTTTATCTCAAATGTAAGTGACGCAAGAAACTGTGACTTAGTTATTGTTCCGGGCTCTAAAAGAGTTATTGATGACTTGGAGTGGTTACGTAAGCGTGGATTTGAAGATGTTTTACAAGATAAAGAGAAAAGTATCGTAGTAATCTGCGGTGGCTATGAGATGATGTTTGAAAGACTTCTTGATCCAAAACAAATCGAGTCAGATACAAAAGAGATAAAAGGGTTTGCTAGATTTAAAGGAGATGTGGTTTTTCAAAAAGAGAAGATAGTGAAAAAAGGCTCTTATAATCTTTCAAATATAATGGTTGATGGCTACGAAATTCATAATGGAACTGCCAAAAAAAGATATAAAGAGAGTAAAAATCTTTATGGAACTTTTATCCATGGTCTTTTTGACAATGATGCGTTTAGGTATAAAATATTTTCTACAATCGATGCTAAATACAGAGGATATAATTTTAAAAAATATAAAGCAAAGTCTATCAAAGAGTTTACTAGCCATATCAATAAGCACATCAATATGGATGATATACTAAAGGCTCTTAATGAGTAATGTTTTAATAGCGGTTTTTGCGTACATAATCGATAGGATTTTTGGAGAGTTCCCATTTAAACTACATCCTATTGAGATAATAGGTAAACTTATAAACTTTTTTGAAAGTAAGTTTTACAAAGATAGCGTGAGCAGAGGTATTTTACTAGTTGCGTTTACCCTTTTAATCGTTGGTACTTTGAGTATGGCGATAGAGCTATACTTAAGAATAGTTCCAACTTTTATATACATCATTCTCTCTTCGATTATTACCTCAATATTTATAGCTCACAAAATGTTACATGATTCTGTAAAAGAGATTCTATTTTGTGAAGATAAAAAAGCTGCCATCTCTATGTTAGTAAGTCGTGATACTAAGCAGATGAGAGAGAGTGATATTTATAAAGCGGCCATCGAGACTTATGCTGAGAACTTAAGCGATGGTGTTGTCGCTCCTATTTTTTACCTTTTACTCTTTAATCTTCCGGGGATTATCATCTATAAAACGGTAAATACTATGGACTCTATGGTTGGCTATAGAAATGAGAGATATGAAAAGTATGGAAAAGTTGCCGCTATTTTAGATGATATACTCAACTACATCCCCTCACGTCTCACTGCTGTTCTAATCATGTTACTTGCAAGACAAAAAAATATCTTTGCCTTTTATGAAGATGGGAAAAAACACGACTCTCCAAACGCAGGACACCCCATAACTGCTATGGCTCTCACCATTGACGTGAGGCTAGGAGGCGATACCTACTACTTTGGTGAGCTGAAAAAAAAGCCCTACTTTGGTAAAGGAAAGAGTGAAATAACGAAAGAAGATTTACAAAAAGCTCTAAAGAGCATCCCTTTTTAACTTATATTTTCAATTTTTCGCTTAAGTGATATTTTGAGTGTTATTTGTACATCTTAAGGTTACCATGTATATAATATGTTGAATAAATAGTTAAAAAACAAACACAATTACACAAAAGGCATAGTATGGAAAAAACTGAAAATGTGTTCATTCAAAAGTCTCTTAACAAAATATCGTAGCCAATAAGTTGCCGTTATGTAACTTATTGGTAAAGCTCAACCATTAAACACCAAAGGAATATTATTGAAGAAAATTTTACTAAGAAGCTTCGGACTTGTTGGAGTACTTCTTTTCCTACCATTATTTTTATTTACATTTTCAGACCCACATTTAATTGAAAAATCAGGAAAAGCTTTCATTCAATGGAAATTAAAAAATGAAACAAACCAGAAGATTGATTCTATTCAACTGCCCCAGTCAAAAAAACTTGAAAAACTTTTTGGAGATAAAGTAAAGAAACTTCATCAAGAAACTGAAAAAAAATTAGAAATTTTTAAAAAACAATTAAAAAATGATGCACCAAAAATTATCATGACTCAAATTGCAAAAATGAGCGATATAAGTTGTAAATGTAGAGATAAATGGGAAGAACGACTACGTTCTTCTTTGAAGTTCAAAATAGTTTCTCTTGAGAAAGCTAAAGAAAAATTAGCAATTTTCGCACAAGCAAAATATATGGAAATTGTAGAAAAATTAACATTAGATATAAGAATATTTTTAGGAGCTAATGCACTAATATTTTTATTCTTATTATTGGCATCATTTTTAAAACCAAAAGCTACAGAACATTTGTTTTTACCAAGTACACTAATGCTTATATCAACTGTCATTTGTTCATACTTTTATCTCTTTGAACAAAACTGGTTTTACACAATTGTATACAGTAGCTATACAGGTTTTGGATATGTTGCTTATTTAACAATAGTCTTTACAATATTATGCGACATTGTATTTAACAAAGCTAGAATTACAACAGAGATAATAAACCAGCTGCTAAATGCTATTGGTAGTGCCTTTAGCGTGGCATCATGCTAAAGGTTTAACAAGAACTAGGAGCTAATAGGGCTGAATCATCTTTACAATTTTATATTATTATTATATAATAATGTAAAGATAAAGGAGCGCCTATGAAACGAGCAGTTAACTTACGATTAGAAGAAAGTGTAATTATTACGCTTGAGCAATTAACAGAAGAACTACATACAACAAAAACAGAAGTTATTGAAAAGGCGATAAGCTTTTTTTCAAAACAAAATAATTTAAAGCATAATGAACTGCTACAGTTTGCAGGTAAGTTAAAAAGTAATGATGCAGATAATATCTTACAAACCATCATAGACGATAAAAACTTTAAAGATTTTGAGCTTGACCTGTAATGAAAAAATATTTAATTGATAGTGATATATTAATATATTTTTTAAAGGGGAAGCAGGAGGTTGTTCAAAAACTCTCTCAAATTCCAATAGATGATTTATACATTTCAAGAATAAACTATACTGAACTAATTTATGGTGCTTATAACTCTACAAAAATTACTCAAAATTTAAAAATTATAGAACCCTTTTTAGAGAGCTTTACAGTATTAGAATTGACAAAAGAATCAAGTTTAATTTTTGCAAAAGAAAAGGCTAGATTAAAGAAAAATGGTAATATTATTGCTGATATGGATTTAATGATTGCTAGTATAACTATTGAAAATAATTGTACTTTAATCAGTAATAACATAAAGCATTTTGAACGAATACAGAACTTAGAACTTGAACCAAAGTTATAACAAATTCGTGGAATATTATGCAAAAAAATAAACACTATAAATATTCAAAGGAGACTCAATGAAAACAGTTACAATGAGAGTGGATGACTCTGTTTACGATATGATTAAACTTGCAGCTGAAGGTCAGAGAAGAAATTTATCTAACTTTATAGAGTTTATACAATGCAAGAGATTACAAGCGATAAAGAGCTTGTTAAAAACCTGATGAATGGATTAGAAGACTTTAAAAAGGGTAACTATACAATTATCTAGATTTCAAATTACCGAAACAAAGACAACTTAGAAGGTTATTATAGATATAGAATTGGGAGCTATAGACTTTTCTATCTGATTGAAGACGAGAAACTCATCGTAGTTATTGTAGATTTTAAACATCGACAACAAGCCTATGATTAATATATCTTAAAAATATGGTTTATTAATCAAAGCTGTAATAATAACAACTACATAGAGAATAACACCATCAGCCTTTAGCATCTATCTCTCTCACAATTCTCTATTCTATGCGTGTCGCTTTGAATGTGTTGATAAAAATTCTGCTGACTTCTATTTGCAACAGGAGTTTGCGTTACACACCCACTAAGTAAGCATAGTGTTATAATTAAAAATAAACTTCTCATATATATACCTCTATTTTGTGTTATAATTTTTAAAAAGATACGATTTGACAACATATAATATATTTACAAATGAACTAGACTCTCTCCCAACAGGAAAAGCTGATTTTTTACTCGCAGCCAGTGTTACAAAAACCTGTGAGATTGAAGGGATTACTCAAGCTGGAATTCCAGGAAAAATTGCCTACACTCCAACACTTGACGCTGAGTTTATATCAACACAAAAACTCTTCTCTATGCCAGAGATTGCCGAGACTCCAAGCGGAGTTCCAACTCCTGCACTTATCACAAGAGCAGTACAAAACCTCAACCCATTTAGGACAATTGAGATTTTAGATTTAGGGCTTGAGATAAAACCTAAGCAAACGCAACTCCATAACTTTAACATAGCACCATCAGAATCCATTGCAACTGGAGCGAGGATTGATGCTAAAGAGATTTTTCAAAAAGGTATGGCTTTTGGAGCGGAGTATGAGTTAAAAGGCAGTTATCTTATCTTAGGAGAGAGTACACCAAGCGGAACAACAACTGCAACCGCTTCAGCTCTAGCTCTTGGATATGATTGTGCGAACGACTTCTCTTCTAGTTTTTTAAATGTTCCAAATGATGTTAAAAGTGAAACTGTAAATGCAGCTCTTTCACTCCTGAATGATGACATGACTAACTTTGAAAAACTCTCATTAGTGAGTGATAATATGCTTATATTTTGTGCTGGATTTTTACTAGAAGCCTCAAGAAGATTTCACGTAGTTTTAGCCGGTGGAACACAGATGGCAGCTTGTTTGCTTATAGCGGATGCACTTAGAGAAGATGTTTTGATGCGTGTAAAACATGAGAACATTACGCTTGCTACAACTCAGTGGGTAGCGGATGATGCAAACTCAGACATAGCTCATATTCTTTCTCTTTTAAGTTATACTCCTCATGCACTTTACACAGAGTTTAGCTTTGCAAATGCCGAGATTCCAGTACTTAAAAAATATGATGAGGGTGAAGCAAAAGAGGGGGTTGGTGCAGGTGCCAGCTTAGCTTACGCGGCTACAAATTCTCTTACTAATGAAGATATATTAAATGAGGTAGAACTCATAATGTACACTATGTAGGTTACGATGAAAGCTCTTTTTATAGGTGGGATTAAAAGTGGGAAAAGTTTTTTAGCAGAGCAGTATGCAATTAAAAACGCGAAAATAAAACCTATATATTTGGCTACAACTGAGTTTATTGATAGTGAGATGAGTGAGAGAATTTTAGCTCATAAACAACAACGAAAAAACAGTTTCACAACTCTCGAAGAGCCACTGAAACTAAACAGCATCATATCTCAAAGTAATGACTTAGTGCTTATAGAGTGTCTTAGTATGTGGATTAACAATATGCTTTATCATGGGTTTGATTTTACAGATATAAGAGAAGAGATTAAAAATATCATGAAACAAGAAAAAGATGTAGTTTTTGTTTTAAATGATGTTGGCTCTGGAATAATCCTTGATAATGAGTTAGCTAGAAAATACATAGATATCAGTGGGAAAATATCTCAAGTTGTAGCACATGAGTGTGATGAAGTTTTTCACGTGATAGCAGGCATAGGCACAAAGATAAAATGAAACTACTCAAAGCTTTTGCACTTGCGTTTAACATGCTCACCATCATTCCTTTTTTTAAAGTTCATGATTTTTACAAGGGTATAAATGGTTACTCTGCAATGTTTTATCCACTTATCGGATTTCTCTTAGGAACTATTCTTTGGGCTACACACTACATCTTAGATGGCTATGTTCCATCTACACACTTAGCAGTTATCATCTTTGCCTTATGGGTTTTAATCACAGGGGCTCTGCATCTTGATGGTTTTAGTGATACAGTAGACGGGCTTTTTGTAAGTAAAGAAAAAGCACTTGAGGTTATGAAAGACTCTCACGTTGGTGGCATGGGGATGACATTTACTCTTGTTTTTCTAGCCCTTAAGCTCTCTTGTGTGATTCACTTTAATACTTGGTACTTGCTCCCCGTTATCTTGATGTTCTCGAGGCTCAATGCTGCGCTTGCTATCTATTTCTATACTTATATAAGTAATGGCGTCGGAGCACTTATCAAAGAAGAGCTCAGACTTAAACATATACTTATTGCACTTAGCTACTCACTCTTTATCGCCTACTTTTTTTCCTTTGTCTCTGCGTTTATGCTCTCTATTTTAGTTTTACTACTCTGTGCTAAGTTTTTCACTGCAAGAGTTGCTGGTTTAACTGGTGATATCTATGGCTTCATCATTGAGCTAACAGAGTTAGTTCTGCTCAACTATATCATAGTGAGTCACATCTCATGAAAATAACACTTCTCAGACATGCAGAAGTTATAAAGGAGTTTCAAGGCAAATATAATGGGCATATTGATATTGCACTTTCACAAAAAGGGAAAGAGGATGCTAAAAAATTAGCTAATAAACTAGAAAAACTAGAATTTGATAGAGTCTATTGCTCAGATCTTCTTAGAGCCAGAGAGACACTTTCTGCGTTTGACATAAACACAGAAGTTGTCTATACAGAGAGATTACGTGAAAAATCTTGGGGCAAACATGAGGGAAAAAGTTTTGATGAAATAGTCCAAGGTGGATTAGTCTATGAGGACTTTGAGCAGTGGATAACTGCACTTGATGGAGAAGATTTCAACAGCTATAAAGAGAGACTTCGAGAGTTTTTTTATGAGACTCTTTTAAAAGAGAGTACCAAACATATACTTGTCGTTACGCACTCTGGTGTTATAAAAACTCTTCTGAGCATTCTACAAGGCATAACACTTCAAGAGGCTTTTTCAACTCAACTACCATACGCCTCATATATAACTTTAGATACAATTTCATTATGAAGAATTTTGAATTAACTGATGAAAACCTGCAAAACCTTGAAATTTTCAAGAGTCTACTCAACAAAGATGAAAACACAATGATAAACGAAGCCCTCAAACTCTACTTTATTAAAGAAGCGGAAAAGCTTCAAGATATAAACAACTCACAAACAAACCTCAGTTACAATGAGTTTTGGGATGATGTAGATATTTAAATAATCCTAAATAGTTATTTACTCAACTTTCGCACATAAAACCTAACTCTTTTTGAGTGTAAGCACTGAGAACAGCGATAATCTGAAGAAAGTTTTTATTCTCCTTGACAACATTTTGGATTTCAGAGATTTTTGTGAGTA